>Ga0172375_10001173_pt1 | contig 42140 bp, 24 predicted proteins | sample LakKiv1m_FD_114537 | JGI IMG/M metagenome (GOLD analysis project Ga0172375, IMG submission 114537) | Freshwater microbial communities from Kabuno Bay, South-Kivu, Congo - kab_092012_11.1m | ecosystem: Environmental > Aquatic > Freshwater > Lake | place: Democratic Republic of the Congo... | reverse complement strand
GGCGGCAGGCTTGGCAACTTTTTTAGCTGCGGGCTTGGCGACCTTTTTGGCGGCAGGCTTGGCAACTTTTTTAGCTGCGGGCTTGGCGACCTTTTTGGCGGCAGGCTTTGCGCAAGGGGCCTTGCATTCCGGTTTCTTGGCTGCCTTCTTTACGGGTGCTTTTTCTACTTTTTTGGTCTCGATAGGTTCCGGCATACTAATCTTCCTTTCTTGTTTCATTCGAATCGGTTGTTGTCAATAGACGTTCATTTACAAAACGAGGCCGCTAGGACAAGGAACATATGCGCGAACTGCTCTGTTGAACAATTCACACACGAAAAACCTAATCAGAGAACATGAGCCACATAAGCAAAAGTTGTCGGGTAATTAAATATTGAATATATGCTTAAAAATCAAACCCGGTAAAGCAGCCCCGGCAACGCAACCCCTATCGAATAAATTATTGCTTCCGTATCAAGCACCCTGCACAAGTGGAAGTTTGTTTCTTCTCTTCCACTATCATTATATGAATCACATTTTCAGATTGGAAATTTTTTTTCATGTATTTGTCGTTTTTTTTCATTTTTCAAAATTCGTTGCTCATCAACTGATGATATTTCTCATACCAGCAAGGACCTTTAACACCATATATTATCATTATCCAATTCATAGTATAATCCAGATAATGTTTTCGCATCCGCGAATTTAATATTGATATTCAGTGTGATCTTATCTACCTGTACGTGAAGCATAATAACATGCTCATGTCAGCGCCGCACTAAGTCGCCGCATGAATTCATCTCGTGCTCCTCGTTCACGCCAGGGCACATGACCGCAGTTTTTCAGTTCGATAAAGATGAAATATTCGAGCCTCTTCGAGAGCGGTAAAAACACTCCTTCAGCCGGATGCGGATCGTAATCTCCATGCATCGCCAGTACCGGACAGGTGATGAGGTCGGCATAGTCTAAAAGTGCTCCGCTTTGTCGAAGTGCGGATGCTTCGGACCACACATTTTTGAAAATGTCGCTTCTGAAAGCAATTGAGTCGCTTTCATCTTCACTCGACAAAGGATCGAGGCAATCGCATTTGTTGCTGAGCATGCGCAATTTCAACAGGGCGGAATATCGTTCTTCAGCGGATGAGTAAACGCTCAGAGCCTTTAACGACGCGGTATAATCGCTCTGTTCCTCCCGGCTCAGACGCGACATGCGAGTGCTTTCAACGGACACTGCATACTTTTCTTCCAGCGGACCGCATGACAGCAGCAATAGTTTGCTGACCATCTCTGGATTTTTTGCTGCAAACATCAGAGCCAGCCACGCTCCCCATGAGTAGCCGACAAGCGTCAGCGGCAATGCAGCATTGGTGTCAAGCTGCCATTTCAATTCCTCAAGCTGGCCGTCAACAGAGTCAATCGTCTGCCACGGTTCGAGAATCCCACGTCCTGTAAGCCTGGAAACATCTAGAGACAGAGCGGACAGTTCTCCGCAGGCTCCCGGACCGCCGTGCAGCAGAGCGACAGAATAGGAAGGCTCTCCATATTTGCGCACTTCGCTTTGCGGCTGGCTCACAGCGCATCTCCTTTACCGGCGAAGGCATCCGACTCTTCGAACCATGACACTACGCGCTGCCCGACTTTCACCAGCTCGCGCCAGTTGGCTCCGCCGCCGATGAGCCCGCCCGCAACGGGCAGGGTTTTAGAAACGATTCCCCGCTGCAGCACCTGCACCCCGAACAATTTAAGCATGGCGTCACGAAGCACACTCAGCCCGTTTCTGCCCAGCAGCTTTTTAATACGGGAGCGGTTGAGGCGCACAAACTTTTCCTGCCCTGCGTCCTGCATGGCCGCCTGCGATTTGTCGAGTCCGAATATTGGAGGCAGCAATTCATACAGTGCGTCGGGTGAGTCCAGAAAGTTCCTGTCGTATATCAGAGCGATACGCGCCGCCAGATTGACTTCGATGCGCAGCAGCGCAGCCATATCAGCCAGCGATGCCGGCGCTGCAATAAATGGATTGGAAGGCAGACCGCTTAATAAGCCTGAGGCCGCAGCCCAGAAGCGGGAGCGCGATATAAGCTTATGCGCCAGCTCACTGCTGCTTGCTGAAGGATGAGCGAGTTTCAGTCGTTCGACATGTTTGCGGGCTTGTTCGCGATTGATATTAAGCGCCAACTCGAAAGCAATGGTAACCAGTCTGTCGATGACATCCGGCATGCTCGAATTCAGAGGCCGCTTTTCTGGCGGTAGTTTTCGGAAAGCACTATTCCGGTGGCCACCGAGATGTTCAGCGAGTCGACATGCCCCAAGCTCGGCAGACCAACCAGGTAATCGCAGTGGTTGCGCACCAGCGGACGCAAGCCTTTTTCCTCAGAGCCCATTACGAAGACACAGGGAAAATCAAGCTTGAGCTTGTAGATGCTGGTCTCTGCACCGACAACGGTGCCGACAATCCAGTAACCGGCCTGCTTGAGTTCCTCCAGTGCGCGCACGGTATTGACTGCCTGTGTTACCGGCACCCAGTCGGCGGCTCCGGCGGAAGTACGCACCACCGTATCCGTAACCTGCACGCTGCGCTCTCGGCCAATGACCACACCACCGATGGAAAAGCAGTCAGCGCTGCGCAGCACTGCACCCAGATTGTGCGGGTCCTGCACTTCGTCCAGCACCAGTACGTCCGGCATGGGCGTCTGCGCCTTCAAGCCTTCCAGCCAGTCGTGGAAGTCGGCATATTTATAATCGGGCAGACGGGCCGCCACGCCCTGATGGTTGCCGTCGTCGCAGGTGCGCGAGATTTCGGCGGCCTCGGTGAAGCGCACTCTTATATTCTGCTTGTGCGCCAATGCTTCGACGCGCTTCAGCGCCTTATTGTCACTGTCTCTTCTGATAAGCAGCAGGTCGCAGTCACTGCCTTTTTTCAGCAGTATCTCCTCGACCGGATGTATTCCGTATACCCAGCGTGGCATCGAGTTTCCTTTCGCAAGAGCCTATACATTTTCAGATTACAACGCCGGAGCGGCCTTGGCAAACTATAAGCGACGCATTAGCAGGCGAAAAGTGTTGACCCGGCGGCTGTCTTTAAATATCGTGAATCGCGTAAACCGAAATGGAGGAATTTTATGAACAGATTATTCGTCTTCAGCCTTGCTGCAATTCTCATTCTTCTGGCGCTTTCCTGCTCGCAGTCAGATCGCCAGCGTCTTGACAGCGCTTTATCCGGCGACTGCACTGCAAAGGTAATTGCTCTGGATAAGCTTCTTCCGGAACTGGAGGATGACGCCTTAAAACAGGAAGCCGATAAAGCCCTTGTGGAATGCCGAACCGAGATTGACCGCGAGAGGGCCGTAAAGCTTTTCGAAGACCCGGAGAAAAATCTGGAGGAACTGTTGAAACTGCAGATCCAGCTTAAATCCGTCGGGCGTGCCGGTCTGCTGGAAAATGCATACAACGGCTTCATCAGCAAACTCTTCGCCGAAGGCGAGCTTGCCCGGGCCGAAAAACTGTACGAGCTTTTTTTAAAGCGCGGTCTGGTGCACGCCACCAACACAAGTTATGCCAAGGCTTTCATTAACTGCAAATATGAAACCTGCTATCCGCTATCGAAAAAAGCCTTCGCAAAAATGCTGACCGACAAAGATTACCCGCAGGTGCGTGAACAGATCTATCATGTCTGGCTGGAAGTGGTTTCACGCTATGGCACGGCTGAGGAGCTTGAAGAAGCCACTTTCGTTGTACCCTGCCTCTTCGATCAGCTCCGTCAGCCGCTGATGCAGGTGTCGATGGAGTATCAGTTAAAAGCTGCCGACATGCGTCGTAACGCCGGTTTGCCCGAACGCAAGGTCGGCACGCTGGACTGCGAAGCTTTTCGCGCCAGACAGGCGCAGATAATTGCAGGCGGAAACCCGGAGCCCGCGCCCGCTAAAGCTGAAGAAGAAACAAAAAAGGCGGAGTGATTCTAGCGGAGAACTATTATGAAGTCTGAAATATCTTCGGAACCTTTATATGGAGATCTCAAGGCTGTCATCTCCGTGAAAAAGGGGATCGAGAACCCTTTATATATCACTCCGGATTCCTGCCTGCGTGGGAATGACGGAATGCGTTCACTTTATTTCTGTCTGAACAGTTCCATATTAAGTATGGCGCTTCTTATCATCTGTCTTTCACTCGTTCAGGCCTGCGGCTCTGATGAAGAAACCGTCAGCGACGGCGACATGGATTCTGAGGCGAGCACCGAGCTTGATCTTTCAGATGGCGAGACGGATCTGTCGGAAAACGACAACGAAACTCTGTCAGGCGAAAACGATTCCGAGATCGAAAGCAGCGGTGAGGTCGATGTAGAATTTATTACTGAAGATGAAGCCGAGCAGGAAATCGTTCCGCTTAAGCTTAAGGTAATGAGTTTCAATCTGCGTCTGGGCGTGGCACCCGATGGTGACAACCGCTGGGAGATACGTAAAAGCATAGTTTACAATTTCCTCAACGGCGAGACACCGGATGTCTTCGGCATTCAGGAAGGCTGGGAGTTCCAGCTTGAAGACATTGTTGCCGCAGTTCCCGGTTACGCCTATGTGGGCATCTCGCGCAACAACAACAGTCTGGACGAATACAGCGCCATTTTCTATAAAACCTCGCGTTTCGCCACCGGCGAAGGCGGCACCTTCTGGCTTTCTGATACGCCGGACGAACCCGGCACCAAATTCAGTGAGCAGCAGTGCTGCGTGCGCATCTGCACCTGGGTGCAGTTGTTCGACAGCGAAAGCGGCCAGGAGTTTTACGCCTTCAACACTCACTACGATTATGTGGCGGCTGATGACGTTCAGGTCAGATCCTCGGCCCTCATCGCCACGCGTATGGCTGAAATCGCCGGAGACAAACCGCACTTTCTCACTGGCGACTTCAACGTCCCCGCCGGATCGGACGCCTGGCTTATTCTTACCGGCGAAATGCAGTACAACGGCGCAGGCGCGGAACTTATCGACCCCTGGATGGAACTGGGTTTAAGCGAAGAAGGCACTTTCCATCAATTTACCGGCACGGCCACCTCGGACGACCGCATCGACTGGATACTGCACTCGGCCCATTTTTCGGCGCTTGCGGCGGAAGTGGAACATTACAGCGAAAATGGCTTCTATCCATCCGATCATTTCCCGGTAAGTGCGGAAATAGAAATAAACGTCGAGTAAGATTCAGATCAGCGGTCGCCATCCGGCAGCATCACGATAATTTACGGTAATCCCGGCTTCTCACCCTGATGGCGAATCTTTTTCATCGTGAGGCTATCCAGAAATAAATCGCCTGGGGCAGCCGCTTTGTGTACAATCGCTGCACCTGAGTGACTTGTTATTGAGGTGTACCGATGAAAACTTTTCCCAGACCAGCCGATAGATTCTATCGCCTGCCGCTTTTTATGCTGCTGCTCTGTGCGGCGGCATTTTTCCTTTTCGCCTGCGGCTCCGATGAAAATTCCGATCCCGACAACAGCGACGGCGACAGCGACACAGCCGAAGCTGAACCCGAAAGCGAAGCCGATGGCGATGGCGACGGCGAGCTTGCGCCGGAGGAAGAAGCCGAGGCCCAGGCTGACGGCGATGAAGAAGCCGAAGTCGAGGACGAGACTGAGGTCGAAAGCGCCGATCCGCTGTGGGGCAACTGGGAAGAGCAGGGCGCGGCGGTGGGCGAGATGCTGGGTATCGCCACGCACATGTATCAGTGCGAGGGCGAGAACGAAAACCGCGATTTCGAATTTGCGCGCTATGACGAACTGGGCGGACTCGTAATGCGTCAGCATATGCGCTGGGACGACCTTGAGCCTGCCGACGACGAGTGGCATTTCGAAAAAGTGGCCGATCAGGTGGCGCTGGCGGTGGAGCACGGCGTGCGCTTTGTTCCGCAGGTGGGTTACGATGTTAAATGGGCCGAGACCGGCGAAGGCGACAGCACGCTCATTCCGGAAGAGTACGGCGAGTTCACCGGGCGCGTGGCCACCGAATACTGCGACGTTATAAAGGATTACGAGCTGTGGAACGAGCCCGACATGTCGGTATTCTGGGAGCCGAAACCCGATCCGCAGCATTACGGCCTGCTGGTAAAGCAGGCATACGCCGCCATCAAAGCCGCCTGTCCGGACGCGCGCGTCTCGCTGGGCGGCATGGCCTCATACTCGGACGTGGATCTTTTCAACCGCTGGTGGTTTCTGCGTGGACTGTACGAAGCTCACCCTGACATCGCCGACTATTTCGACGCGGTGGCGGTGCATCCTTATACTTTCATGGTGTCTTATCCGCCTGAAAACGATTACATCCGCGAGGGAGGAGAAAGCAACACCGAAAGCCAGTCGCGCATGACTGAGATGCTGCGCGAGATTCTGAGCGAAATGGGCAAGCCGGATGCGCCCATCTGGTACACCGAAGTCGGCTGGCCCACCTACGGCGTCGATGAGGAAGTTATCGCCCGCTGGCTGGCCCGCAGTGCGCTGCTGGCTTCGCGCGACGGCGTCGAGTTCTGGCTGTGGTACACCTTCTTCGACAGCGAGCCGGAGCCGGACGACCCCACCGACAACTGGTCGAACTTCTTCGGGCTCTTCGGCTGGCCGGGCGACACGAACGAGCCGCGCCGCACCAAGCCGGCCTGGTACGCCTTGAAGGGACTGTCCGACATGCTGCGCGACGCGCATCTGGCCCGCGATCTGTCGCCGCTGCTGGAGTTGCCCAACGATGTTTATGTGCTGGGTTTTGTGCGCGCAGATGGCGTGCGCGTGCTGGCGGCCTGGGACGGTCGCGAGAAACCCGACAAGATCGATGGCGAAACTTTTGAAGGCGGTGAGGATACTACCTATGATCTGACGCTGCCGCTGCCGCCGGAAGCGCAGGCAGTGAAAATCTACGACCAGCGCGGAGAAGAAATCTCCTCCGAGTCGGCCTTCTCCGACGCGCCCGTCCCGACGCTGACATTGACGCTGGATACTTCGGTAAGGTATGTGGTGGTGGAGGAGTAATTTTCCGGCTTGCTTGACGCTGTGCGCCCGACAATATTATTCCAGTTCCGTAGGATGGGCATTTTTCATGCCCATCAATTATGTTTTTCGGCGGCACACCAGAGAAGATGGGCATGAAAAATGCCCATCCTACTTCCCTACTTCCCGAATTTATAAATCTTCAGGTTGTCGAATTCGCAGGGGGTTTTCCAGTTGGCGAAGGAGAAGTAGGCGTACTGCGGATAGGCCAGCGGCTTGTCGTCCTTCAGGCTCAGATATTTCGCGCCGTCCAGATACCAGTCGATTGTGCCGCCGCGCCGCACCACTTTGATTTTGTACCAGTGATCCTGTTTGTGGCGCGTGTTGCGCTCTTCGATGCGGTCTTCGGCGTGCTCGTCCAGACGCGCCAGCGTCGAAATCTTTCCGCCCCAGCCGCCCAGAATAAAGTGATATGACCCGTTGTGCATGTCGTCGCCGATGTCGCCCCAGGCGCGGAACTTCACGTCGATGATGGGTGAGTGCGAAAGCATCTCAAGCTCGATCACGCCTTCGGCGGGCAGTTGAGTAGTCAGCGCCAGATCTTTATTGAGCGCGACTTTTGAAACCAGGCGGCCATTTTCGATCTTCCAGTCGCCGCCTTCATTCTTCCACTCCGGGCCGAGTGTGCCGGATTCGAAGTCGTTGGCGTAAACCTGCTCCAGCTTGTCGCGGTCGCAGGCGCAGATGAAAAGCAGCAGCAGGGCTGCGGCGAGAATCAGACTGTATCTGTTCATGACGGACTCCGTGAGAAATATAGATCATTGAATTACCTCACCCCGGCTCATTACTTTCGCCTTCTCCTCTCCACATTGGAGAGGGGAATAAGGGGTAAGGTTTTCCTATTCCAGATTCTGACGCACAACCTGGCGCAGCTTGAAGAAGTCTTCCGAGACACTGAAGCGGAAGAGTTCTGCGGCGCGGCGTTCATCGACCAGTTGTCTGATGATTTCGTCGCTGCGCATGGCCGGGCGGAAGGGCTTGCCGTAATCGAGATGCAGCACGGATTCCACAGCCGAGCGCAGTTCGCCCGCCATCACCAGACCCATGCGGTCGTCGGAGTATTGCATGGCAAGCTGGAAATTCTGATAATCGGGCTTGGTCTCCAGCCGGGCGTATTCGGCTGCTTTGGCTTCAAGCTCATGCCGGGCCGTCGGCGACAGATGCCTGTTCAGTTGCAGTCCGATGGCCTCCACCTGTGAGGCACTGGCGTTGTAAACCGAGATTTCCGGGTTGAACATATAGCAGGCGGCCTCAGCCATGGTCTGCAGCCAGGCGTAATGTTTCTGCGAATACACCACGTGGCCATTACCGATGCGCCCTACCACACAACCGGCGATAAAGCGCTTGATGCCTTCGGAAGCGTATGCCAGCGAACCGCCGATGATGATGGTAGGCGGCCTGGTGTTTTCAACCGCCAGTTGATCGGGCTGCTTCTGCGAAATATACAGCTTGAAAAGCTCCACGCCCAGATAATACGCGGTCGATTCCATCAGATGATAGATCGACGAGGCCACACCGGCCACGCGACAGCCTGGCAGATCGTAGTCATCCAGGTTGGCTTCTTCCATGTGATACATGCAGGGTTCAAGCTGCATCAGAATATCGCGCACCAGACCTTTCTCAGCCGGATGAATCAGCAGCACTTCGCGCTCGGCCTCGGGAATGATTACACCCATGGCCTCGCCCGAAGTGAACTGACGGCACTGCGCCAGAAATTCGGTCTGCTGCTGATTCTCGGCGCGCAGGAATTCCAGCGCCATGGCGGCGCAGAAAGCCTTGTCGCGTTCCTGACGCTCGTGGAATATGCGGTAAAGCTCCGAGTAGCTCTCAATGCGGTAGGGGTCTTGCTCAAGCAGACGGCGGTGCTTGTCGATGGCATCCAGATAGTATATCGGGCTGCGGCCCATGGCGACAGCCTGAGCTTCGGTTACGCGCAGGTCGTCGGGGTCCTGTTTGGCGGCGCGGGCAAAGACTTCCAGCGATTTTTCGACATCGTTCAACTGATCGCGATGTATCGCACCCAGGCCCAGCAGCAGGGGAATTTCCTTTTCGCGTTCGCCTTCACCCAGTCCTTCAAGGGTATGCTCGTAAATGCGGATTAAATGGCCCCAGCGCTCTTTGCGCGAGAAGATGCGCGTCAGAGTTTCGAGTGAAGTCTGTCCGGATGGATTGAGCGCCAGCGCCTTCTCGAAATTGGAGATGGCTTTCTCTTCCTGCTCCAGATGCTCCAGATAAATTTCGCCCAGGTTCAGATGATAGCGCACTGCGCGTTCACGCGGTAGAGCGTTTACCAGAAGCATGGTCAGCGTCTCGGCAGCCTGGTCCCACATCTTCGACTTCATGTATATTTCGGCCAGTTGCTCGGTGGCCTGCAGATCGTCGGGACGGTATTCCAGCACTTTTTCGAAGGCTGCCATGGCCTGATGACTGTCGGAAAGCCCGTGGCTGTATATTTCGCCGATAGCGTAGTAAATGTTGCGCAGACGAACGGCGTCGTCTATGCGTTCGGCAGCCTTCTTGAAGCAGGTCACGGCGTCCATATGCTGTGAGGCTTTGCGGTGCAGCTCGGCCAGCTTGAGCATTTCTTCCGTGTCGCCCGGCTGCAGTTCCAGCAGCAGGCGGCGATGATTTACGGCCTTTTCAAGATCCGAGAGTTCATTCTCGGCCAGATCGGCTATGGTGCGATGCATTTCCACCTGATCAGCCATGGTCTCAAGCACAGAGAGACGACGTTCGAGAAGTTCCATTAGCTGAATGTGGTTTCTCTCCATCTCAAGTATGCGTCGCAGGCGGATGAAGGCTTCACGGTGTTTCGGACGCAGTTCCAGAACGCGCCGATAAAGCTCACTGGCGGCGGCGTTGTTCTCGAAGCGTGTTTCAAGCAGGTGTCCCAACTGATAGGCTGCGGCCACGCAATAGCTGGATGAACGCTTGCTCTTCAGTTCGCTTTCCAGCAGTTCGGCCAGCTTGCCCCATTGTTCAAGCTTGAAATACAGGCGACGCGCACCCTGTATGGACGGGAAATGATCGGGACGTATGGCCAGTGCGGCTTCGTAAAGCTCCAGCGCTTCAGCCTGACGCCCAAGTTCCACTTCCAGCAGTCCTGCGGCAGCGGCTGTCAGGCGCAGTTTTTCTTCTTCATCGCTTTCCAAAGCGCGGCGGCGTTCATAAATTTCCACCAACTGATCCCATTCGCCAGCCTCAGCGTATGCCTTCTCGAAGAATTCCAGCGCCTTGAGGCAGACCGGATCGATGCGCAGCATTTCCCCGTAAACCACCGCCAGAGCTTCGGGATCTTCAACGTGGTTTTCGAGAATGTCGGCCTGCGACGAAAGCAGATCGAGACGCGCTCGACCTTTAAGGCCGCGGGCGCGCTGTTCGTAGAGCGCCGGTAATTCTTTGTATTGCTCCAGCTTTTTCAGCAGGGTTTCAAGCTTCTGGAAAGCCGATTTTTCGGTCGGCGACAGCACCAGAATCTCGCGACAGGTGGCGGCAGCCTCTTCAATACGTCCCAGTTCCTCGAAGATGTCGGCCACCTGCGCCAGCAGATTAAGGCGGCGCATAAGACCTTCTTCTTCTACCAGTTCGCGCCGCAACAGAGTCAGCAGGTTTTCGCGGTCGCCGGATGCGGCGTAGAGCCTTTCAAGTGCGGCCCGCGCCAGACGGTTAGGCGGATCGATTTCCAGCAGTTGGCGATAGGCTTCGACTGCACCCTGTGGATTGTTCAGTTCTCCGGCCTGCAACTCGGCGATTTTGAAGAGATGGAAAACCTTCTGCGGTTCGTCCGTGCAACGCTCAAGCTGACTGTGATGGATCTCCAACAGGGCTTCGGCGTTGCCGTTGTGTGAATGCAGGCGCACCAGCGCATGCAGAGCAGGCATGAAAGAAGGATCCTCTTCGAGTATCTGACGGTAGTTGACTTCGGCCTTGCGCGGGTTTTTTAGGTCCTCTTCGTAAATCTGTCCTATGCGGAAGCGGATGCCGGTTTTAAGCTCGACTTCGTCGGTGGTGTCCAGTTCGCGATGATACATGCGAATCAGTTCTTCCCAGCGTTTCAGACGGGCATATATGGCCCCCAGTGCTTTAACCGCCGGATGATATGCAGGGGAAAGCACCAGTACCTTGCGATAGTATTCGATGGCGCGGCCTTCGTCGTGCATTTTTGTTTCGGCCACTTCGCCGCACTTGCACAGAAGTGAAACAATGCGGTGCTGGTCGTTTATAAGCGCGGATTCCTGCTCGTTGATGGTAATCAGGCTTTCCCAGCGACCGGCGCGGGCGTAAAGACGCCCCAGATTTTTAATAGTGTCGAGGTGCTCGCCCAGGCGCGAGAGAATGCGCTCGTAGCAGTTGATGGCGTTGTTCAGATCGCCCAGTTGCTCCCACAGCGACCCGTTCTTTTCCATAAGATACAGGTACTGCTCGGGGTTGATATTGGGTATGTTAGAGGCCAGCATCTCGTTCATGTCGATCAGGTCCCGCGGACGTCCCATGAAGGTGTAAAGCTCCGACAGGGCTTTTACGGCGGGCAGATAGCCAGGCAACAGATCCAGCACTTTGCGGTACTGCTCCACCACCAGTTCGGGATCGTTCAGACGAGCCTGAGCTACTTCAGCGGCGTTGAAATACCGCGAGGCTTTCAGTTTTTTATCGGAAGTGGCCTGGGCCTGACGGATGATTATCTCGAAGAGCTTATGATTTTTTCCGGCGCGGTCGTAAATACGCTCCAGCGCCTGCAGAGCGGGCAGATAATCGCCGCGCATTTCCAGCGTTTTCTCGAACCATTCGGCAGCCGCATCCAGATTATCCAGCTTCTCTTCGTAAAGTTCGCCCAGACGATAGGCTATTTCTACGCGCTCTTCCGGAGTGGCGGCCAGATCGAAAAGAAGGCGTCGCACTTCGGCCTGTCTGTCCCACTGACCGGAAGCTTCATATAGAGATTCAAGCTCGTCCAGCAGCAGACTGTTGCCGGCGTCCAGTTCCAGACCTTCGCGCAGCAGGGCCAGCGCCGAGCGCACATCGTCAAGTTCACCTGACAGAATGCGCGCCCGCTGATATTTCAGAACGGCCAGTCTGGCGGCGTCTTCGGTTACGCTTTCCTCTTCGCCGTATATATCAAGCAGTTCAAGCCAGCGCCTGGAAGCAAAGAGCAGCTTTTTAAGCGAATTGAACGCCAGCAGATTGTGCGGGTCGAATTCCACGGCGCGGCGATAGGCTTCTATAGCCTCAACATCCTTTTCGGGATCAACAGCCAGCTCGTCGGCCAGACTGAGATACAATTCGCCACGGTAATCGGAGAAATTCACGTCTTCAATGAAGCGTCGGTAGAAATTTATCAGAGCATGTCTATCCTGAGCTTCGATATGCAGACTTTCGAGTTTGCGGAAAGCCGCGATATTGTCCGGCTCTATAGTCAGAGCCTTGTTAAGATATTCCACGGCCTTCTCGCGGCGTCCCAGCCGGTCGGCGAAAAGAGACGCCATACTGACATACAGCGCCGCTCTTTCGGACTCTGAAAGGCTCAGGTTTTCCAGTTTTGAAGCCAGATCAGAGGCCATTTCCCAGGCGCCTGCCTCTATGAAGAGCCGCAGGGCGGCCTTTATGGTTGGCTTATAGCCGGGGTCGGATTCATGGGAAAGCTGATAATAGCGCATGGCGGCGTCTTTAAGACCGAAGCGCACTTCGTTTATTTCACCCAGAGCGTAATTGAAACGCGCACGGCGGGCCGGGTCTTCGCAAACATTCAGTTCGTGTTCGAGCTGATGCAGAATACGGTGCCATTTCTCGGCGGAATCCATACTCTCACCATTGAAACTGACTGCGCCTTCTTCACCCGCGAGCGCGGCTCCGTTTTCCCACTTTTCGTTTTCGTCGTGCATGTCGATACCTTCCTGACATACATATTTTTATAAAAGAATCGTATGCGAAGCCACGGCGAATGAAAGCCGAACAAGCCGGCCCCGCGTAAAAATGCCTGATTCAACTCATTTAATTTAGCATCGCAAGCCGTATTTGCAAAAAGATTTCACGTATTTCGTCTAAGTCTCCACACTTGAGCGCACCTTTGCTACCTGTCAGGGACAAAATCTCTCTTTTTCGTCAATATTAAAAATATTTACAAAAATTAAGCATAAGTATATATTTTTAAGGGTTTTATGCCGATATGTGATGCAGCAGTATATTTAAACATACATATTTTCGACTGGAGAAACTTTACATGCAGGAAAAGATCGCCACAATAATGTTCTGTGACATAATGAACTCCTCCGAATATGCCAACGTGCTTTCGACCACCAATTATTACAAATACATCATCAAGGAACTCAAACGCATCTGTTATGAAGAGCGCGATTATTTTGTTTCGCGTCATCCCGAATATATACCGCTGCCCAAAAGGGTACAGACCGACGATAATACCGAGTACAACTGCCAGTTCTCGGCAGTTGGTGATGAAATAAAAGTCGTTTTCTATTCCGGCGACGAATGGAAAGACGCCTTCAATATCATGGAATGCGCCGTGCGCCTTAAATTGCGCTGGCTTTTCGGGGAATTCAACCGTAATCGTATTTTGCAGAACAAACCGCCTGAGGATCTGGCCATCGGAATGAACACCGGTCCGCTGATTATCGAAGAGAACGAGCCGGAAGGCTTCTCCATGAACGTCGCCAAGCGCGTCGAAAGCGAATGCCGCAACGGAACCTTCTGCCGCATACTTATTCACGCCAATACGGTAACTTATATTGATGCCTATCTGCAGCGTCCCGACACCGAAGGCATGGTTGACGCCTCTTTCGACGATGTTGTGACTTTCTCCGGCAAAGGCATCGCCCAGGAAATACCGCGTCGTGAAATAAAATACTTCCTCTTCTCCGGCCAGGCCGAGGTCTTGAAACTGCTGGATGTGGACGCCAAATATTTCATACGCCATCTTTTTGCTGCCGGTGCTATGGCGCCTTATCCGCATTTCATATACTCGGTTCTGCTCTCCACGCTGCATAAACTGGGTATCGACAACTACACCTTCAAGTATATCGAAGATCTCGGCACCAAGATGTACAAGTATTTCGAATCTCCGGACATTCTGGAGTTGCTGATCGAAATTTACGAGTACCGCTATCGCGAGATGTATCGCGATCTGACACCCACCCAGAAGGCCGAGTTCATGGCGGCCTGGTATTCCTGGTGCCGCAAGGATGAGTTCAAATACCGCTTCATGCTGGACGAGATCCTCAAGGAGCAGTCTAAAATGACTACCTATTTCAAACATATGCCTACCAGAAAATAAATCTGAGCCTGACGGCTCTCAGGTTAAATTACTCCTCTGAATTCGGGGACGGGAAAAGTTATCCACCTGGCTGGCGTACTGTATTTTCATGTTTATATTAGAAACAGTGCAAAGCAATTGGCAATACAAGTAAATTAAACGGAGGACAAAATGGATATTCTCGATCAGGCCATAGAGTTTGAATATCTGGGACACAAAATGTACAGCGAATATGCTGCTGGAGCAAAAAATACGGCCGTCAGAAACATCTTTGAGGGACTGGCGGGCGATGAGTTGTTGCATGTGGAATACATCAAATCTTTGAAAAACAAAAATAAGATGGACTTCAAACCGACTGCCACAATGCATCGCATAAAGGAAATCATATCGGAAACTGCGGATGAATCCTTCCTTTCCAGAGAAGCCGGGATAAAAGACATCCTTAAAAAGGCGCTGGAATTAGAGAAAAAGGCCCAGATTCATTACGAAAAAGAGTTGCAGAACGCAACAGACCCCGAACAGAAGCGCATTCTTGAAATAATGGCAAAGGAAGAAGCCCGCCATTATGAGCTTATAAACAGCCTGATTAAATATCTGGATTCACCTCAGACTATTCTGGAAAATCCGGAATTTCATTGGTATGAGATCTGAAAAACCGGCATTCGTCAAAAAAAGCCCGCGCCATTTATCAGGCGCGGGCTTTTTATTTGAATATAAAACCATTTGGTCAGCGGCATTTCTGTTTCATCAGGCTCTGATTCCTGTCCAGCATATATTTAGTCATATAAAGCTGTTCCGCACTCATTTCTCCCGCTTTCAACTCGGTTGAGAGCAGTTTTTCTCTGGTTGTTTTCGGACTGATTTTGCCGTATAGACTCAAGTTCATGTCGTCGAACTGTATGGTGACCTTGCTGTCTTCATAATAAACACCGGAGAAGCGCAGATATTTTTTTCGTTTATTTACCTTATTGCGCCATGTTTCCACTATAACCGGCGGATGGTCCAGATCGCGGCCAGCAGCCAGCATCGGAGCCAGACTTGTGCCAACCCAACTCTGCGGCACTCTGTCGCCCAGCCCGGCCAGATCCAATATTGTCGGAGCCAAGTCCACCAGTCCGACCGGACGCGCATAATCGGCAGCTTTAAGTCCCGGAATGCGAATCAAAAGGGGTACGTGTATGGAAGCTTCGTTAAGACCCAGACCATGACCTCTGACGCCCAGCTCGCCCATCGATTGCCCGTGATCGCCGGTAAGTATGACTACGGTTCTGTCATCCAGTCCCTGCTCTTTCAGTAAATCCAGCAGTACGCCTACTTTCTGGTCAGCCAGACCTACGCGGTAATCGTAGCTGTCCCATTTTTTCCGTTCCTTTTTGTCGTCCGGTTTTTTATGGCAACCGTGAACATCAAAGAAATGTACCCACATGAAAAAGCGCCTGTCCTGCATCGATTTCAACGCTGTCTGAGCCATTTCCAGTACTTTGGTGTCGTGTCCGTCTTCACCGGCGTAATTGATTGCGGTAAAACCCCGGGTAAGACCCAGACGCGGATCGAAGAAGCCGGTCCTGCCGTCATTAGTCACCGAAACAGTCAAAAAGCCGTTTTCCGAAAGCACTGCCGCCATATTGGGGTCTTTTTCGGCCAGAGGAACCTGATATTCTCTTCTGATCTGAACCTTGTCGCTCAATTCATCCGGCAGATAAAGCTTCAAATTTCTATCTTCGTACACAGGAGTAAAGTCTATCTGAGTTGGGAATTTGGACCACAGCAGCGCCGGGATGGACAGCGAAGTCCAGCCGCCCTGCGGATAAGCGCGATGATAGCGCTGGGATTTTTCAGCCAGCTTTTCCATTGCCGGAGTTTTACTGCTTTTGAATAAACCTGAATAGCTGGTTTTGTCGTATCTGAGACTGTCTATGCTTATAAAAAGGAAATTCCAGGGTTTTTCCGGGTCGATGATACGGCGTTGAGGATCAGCATTCAATTCTTCGGCTTCAGGTCTGTGACGTGCAGTATTAAGAGAAGCTTCAAAACGCCGGGCAAATTTCCCTTCCGGATAGTCAGCCAGCTTGTGCAGGCGGCAGACCGCCACACGCTGTTCGCCTTCAGCCAGACCGCTGAGTTTCAGCATTTCAGACACCGAGCGGTTTTTCTGGGCCAGCACTGGGTTTTTAAGGCTCAGGACTGATGGCTTTCCGTCGAATGGTATTGCCAGCAGAACACCGGCGAGTAGAACCAGCGCCACTAAAGGCATGGATATTTTAAATGGAAGACTCCGCGGAATTACAGACAGACCGTGCAGCATCGCAACAAAGGCAAAGAAGACCGTAACCCTGAAAATATTCTCATAATGAACATCAATGACATCATCGGCAAAAACAGTCAGAAGCAGGCCGCCTCCCAGAAGCAGGGTTGCTTCGATAATATAGGGTTTTTCATTTCTCAGCGATGCGGCGAAACGAGCCAGCAGCACACTGGTCGCCGCAACTGCAAAGGCGATTACAAACAGAACCAGAGTAGGAAGATCGAGAAGCTCCACTCCGGCACGCATGAGAAGCCCCTCATTCTCTACAACACTGTAAAAGAACCAGGTTGAGAACAGCGTCGCCAGCAGCCAGAGTGCTTTTAGTTGCACATGCTTCCAGATAAAATAAAAAAGGGGAAATATTACCACCGTTATAAGAAGCGCTACACCCAGAAATTCGTAAGTCCATGAACGGCGGGTAATAAGCAGGCAGGCCAGAGGATAGACTGCAGCCAGTGTTATAAAAACCGTGACGGGCAGCCTGAAACGCACTAGTCGTCCGTCAAGGCGACTGGATACTTCCGCCAGAATATACAGCGGCAGTGAAATCATCAGACTTGCGGCCAGAAACAGAAACAGGGATGCAAGAGCTTCTTTGAAGCTGAGCTTACCGACAAATAGAATATCCCCAAGCGAAGCCAGCCAGCAGCACAAAGCTCCAAGTGAAGATATAGTCAGCATGCGTCTGATCTCAGCGGGCAGACTGCGGAATAACTTATCCGGCATCGGATTACCTCAAAGGGTTAAGCCTGGTTTTCATGCGTTACCGCACAGTGACGTTGATCGGTTCTAAAAATAACAATCGGTTTTTACCATGAACTCACGATCTGTATAATACCCGCGTAAATCTAATAAAGAGTCAAACTATTTGCAAGACGTTTTCCCCGTGTTGCCTGCAGCGGGCTTGACAGCAATGTTTCGACATACTGAAACGCAGTGAACTGTTTCACTGTGCCTCTCCAGACGGGCATGATTTGTTCAATTATATTGAGTGCCTGTGAGCGTTCACTGCTGCGAATTTCGTTCACTGGCTATTGCACTATTTTTTCATGACACTACAATGGTAGACAGATGGTAGTTCTCTCAACATAATAAGGAGGAAGCTTATGAGAAAAACAGCGATTCTGTCGATGATTTTAATCGGAGCCTTCTGTCTTATGGGCTTTGGCCCCGGAGAGGTCACAGGTGATCGTCATCCGGCTGATTCCTACAGCAATCACAACGGCAGCCAGGGTCCCTGGGATAAATCCAGCCCGCGCGATTCCGTACTGACCGGCAAACGTCTGCCAACTGGCAGCGGCGGCGGAATGGATATGAGCAACATAGGCATGCGCGGCTCAAAAGGCCTCCGCAATCTCGGCCCTAATACTGTTGGCAACTGGGATATGCATCCGGCTGACGAATATAATCGTAGCTGCCGTTACGGCCAGTGCGCCACCGAGGTCGTCAAACCCGCTGGCTCGCCTTCCGGCGGAATGGGCGGCGAAAGCGGTCGCGATAAATTCATGAAGAAAGACAAAAAGGAAAAGCTGGGTTTCAATAGCGTCAGCGACCCGCGCAGCGACAAAGACGACTACGGCTCACGTCCTAATCAGGGCTCTGACGAAGACAAAGCTGTAAAAGGTAAAGATAAGAATAAAAAGAGCAAAGGTGCCACCGATGGTCGCAGCGGCCTCAGTCTTTCGGCTATGGATAAACTCGGACGCCACAGAGTCTCCGGCGATGTACATCCGGCGGATTCCTACAACACCACCATTAAAGAATTCCGTCAGCCCATGAAGATGATCGACCCGGCTAAGATGCCCTACAGAATCTACAAAATGTTCTCCACAAACAGTGTGTACGGCATTTCCGGAAGCAGCAGCAAAGTCGAGTCCGATAAGATTTCCGCTCCTGAAGAAGAAAAGACTGTTCTGGATAATCTGCGCAAGAAGACCTGGACAACCCGTTAACCGCTTCTTTGCGATTCTTAACTTATCGACTTAACGCAGCTTTTCGAGTTTAATGGCGATATTGAAAGCGGATCTGAAAAGATCCGCTTTTTTATATTGCATTATTAATGCACTAAGTCTATAGTTTTAGTTCTGTATAACTGCTTTTTAAGGATTTGACATGAAAAAGTACATAATTTCGATTCTGAGTGTTTCCGCCTTTATACTGGCGCTTGTGTCTTTTAACGCATATGCAGCCGGTTGCTCTCATGCCGACGCAGCTAAGGCCGACCAGTCATCCGCCCAGGCCGAAAGTGCTGATTGCGGCGGCTGCCCTCACGCCAAAGCTGAAGCTGACAAAGCTGCCGGTGATTGCGGTTGCGGAGCCGATTGCAAGTGTGTAAAGGACGCCGATGGTAAATGTAACTGCGGAGCCGACTGCAAATGCGCCAAAGATGCTGACGGCAAATGCAACTGTGGAGCGGACTGTCCCTGTGCAAAGTCTGCTGACGGCAAGTGCAACTGCGGAGCCGACTGTCCCTGCGCAAAGGATGCTGCGGGCTGCAAATGCGATAAGGGTGCTGAAGCCGCTAAATAGCGTCGGCGGTCGAAATTCAAATTTCGTTCTGAATAGATGGCTTTAAAATGGTTCAGGTCAGAAGACTTGAACCATTTTTTTATTGAAAAACAACAGAACCTCGCTCAAACTGAGAGACAATACAGGTACAATCCCCTGAGTAGTCCGCAGTTTGGAGAAATGTATTTCATTTTTCAGGCAGGTTATCAAAATTACCTCCGCCTGCACTGAGGAGGCGCGAAAAAGCGCCGTCTCGAAGTGTATGGCGGCAAGTTTCCCTCATGCTTCGAGACGAAAATCTGCGATTTTCTCCTCAGCACTTTCGGGAAACAGTTCCCATATAAAACCAGGGACTACTCAGCGCAATTCAACGTTTCCCATGCGGAAAGATTGCACTAATCGCTCCTTATTGTGTATTATCGAATTATCTTAATCTGGCATAAAACGGAACGAAAATATGCTTATTTCCCGAAAGACCAGGCAGTCGATTGAACTGCTGAAAATGCGCCTGCGCCCCGGAATGCGGGCTCTGATCGCGCTGCACGACAACCCTGATCCCGACTGCATGGCCACCGGCTTGTGCCTGAAAAAGATATTCGAGGTTTCCTACGGGGTTCCATCAACCCTGACTTACGGTGGAGTGCTGGGGCGCACCGAAAACCGCGCAATGGCTGAACTCTGCGGTATTTCTCTGCAAAGCGCGGCATCTCTCCGCAGAAGCGACTACAATTTTCTGGTCACTATCGACAGCCAGCCGGGTGCAGGCAATACGTTTGTAACTCCTGACATGCCGGTCGACATGGTGCTGGATCACCATCCGCGCATGCGCAGCACACGCAATGTTCCCATAATCGACATCCGCACGGCCTACGGAGCCAGTTCCACACTGGCGCTGGAATACCTGCTGGCGCATAAACTGGAGCCGGATCGCCGCGAAGCCACCGCGCTTTTTTATGCTTTAAAAAGCGAAACTCAGGACCTGGGGCGCGAATCCTGCCCGGCAGACCGGCGCGCCTACTTCTATCTTTTTACAAGAGTAGATTTCAAGCTGCTCTACGGCATAGTCAACGCCAAGCTTTCGCGCAATTACTTCCGCACGCTGTTCAAAGGGCTGGAAAATGCCCGTGTACACAACGATGTGCTTATCAGCAGTCTGGGCGAACTGGAAGCGCCGGATCATGTATCCGAAAGCGCCGACTGGCTGCTGCGCTTGAAAGACATCAAGTGGACTCTGGTCATGGGCGCCTGGCGCGATTCGGCCTATGTCTCGATACGCACCAGCGAGCGCGACGCCAATGCAGGCGGTATCATTCAACAGGTAGTGGCGGGGCTGGGCAGCGGCGGCGGCCATGAAATGATGGCCGGTGCGCAGATCGACATGAAAAGCGGCGCTCTGACCTATGACAAACTGCTGGAAGAACTGCAGCAACGCTTCCTTAAAATCCTGCGCAAACGCAGCCCCGGCGCTGATCTGCTGAAATAAGCTTCATAGATCAAAAAGAAGGAGCAGGCTTTTTGAGCCTGCTCCGATTGTTTCACCTGCAGTTTTTTTCTGTCTCTATTTAGCCAGATCGCGGACACAGCGATAGCGACTGGGCATGGTTTTCATGTCATCTTCTACTGTTCCGGAATCGTAGTCTACATAAAAGGCATAATCGTCTTGATGTTCTGTGTACCAGGTGCAGTTGGTCGATGACCAGAATTCGCCGGTATAACTCATATGATCCGCTTCATAGAGCAGCTCGGCGTCATCCCTGAAATACATGTCGCCGATTGGGCCTTCGTAGTCTTCGCAGCCATAGCAGCCTTCGGTGTAACATTCGCCTGCCGTGCAGGAATCGGTAAGGTTGCAGCTTCCGCCGTCTTCGGATCCCGGACAGCCGCCGATAAGTGTGCGCAATTCGCTGATAGTCGGCAGACGCCAGTCGCTTTTGCCATCCAGTGTCAAGTCGCTGCAGGCGCTGTTGGCTTCAGCCCAGGTGCCGAACTGATCCGTCAGACTTAGCGGATAAATCAGCCACTGCCATTCCAGACCGGCAGCGGAGTCTAAAAATGTCGGCCCGCTGTCATGGGTGCAGTAACCATCTGCACACGTCATGAAGTCCCAGTCGGCACAGTCGTCGTGCAACTGCCAGTCCATGCCGGCTTCGACACAGTGCAATGCGCGTTCGCCCCAGCAGATTTCCCCGGTAGCAGATTCACAGTCCGGGTAGGATTCGCAGTTTTCGCCGTCGATACAGGTCATCCACGATTCGTAGCAATCAAAATTGAACTCCCATTTGCCGCCCACACATTGATACTGAGTGTCATCTTCACACATTGACTCATAGGGTGCACATTCGGCATCTTCGGAAATCTCTCCGAAGTCGTAGTCGCCCATGCATTCCGAATCAATATCACCGTCAGAATCATCGCCGTCGGCAGGCTTATCCGCATCTCCGTCAGCCTCTTCGTCCCCGTCTTCTTCCGGCAGGAACCGGACGCAGCGCACCGCCAGCAGTTCAGAAGTGGCCGAAGCGGCAATGGCGGCGTCTTCAAAGTCAAGCTGCCAGACTTTCGAGTCTGCACCTTCAACTTCGGTGGCCGACCAGAGTACGTTGCAGTCGCCCGCAAGTTCAGCGGGTCGATAGCAGTCCGAGCCTGACTCACATGCGGCACAGGTCTCAGCCGAATAACATTGATCGCTTTGGCTGCGACAGGTATCCGTAACGCCGCAGAAACCTCCGGTGGCAGTGCCCTCGCAGCCTTCGACGATGGTTCGCAGTTCCGAAATGGTCGGCAGACGCCAGTTTGTAAATGTCGCCCAGGTCAGGTTTTCGCAATAAGTTACCGCGTCCGAACTGGATTTTGTAAGTTCCGGTTGCGGATTCTGCCAGCATAGATTATTGGAAGGGTCACACCATACATCTTCTCCTGTTTCTTCACTGTCGCCGTCATTCTCCCCGTTATTATCCCCATCACCATCCTCACCACTATCCCCATCACCGGATTCATCCGAATCATCCGAACCGCAGCCTGTGAAGGCCAGAACCAGCAGAACGGTTAATACCGCTGCCAACAACATGTTTGTTTTTTTCATTTTTGCCCTCTTAGATATGTCAACTTATATGCATTTTTTAGAACATTTTGCTCTGGATGTCAAGAGGCAGAGTGCAAACCTGAGTTGCCCCCGGTTTTTGCAAATCGAGATAGCGCTGGCTGCCACTGGCTAAGCCGCAAGCTTGCCCGTGCATTAAATTACACAGTCAAACTGCACCGGGTGCCATAGCTTTACGTCCTCGAAGAGGGCGGAAAGCTATGCTTATTGGTTTAAGAACACAGCCTCCCGACCCTGCAGACATTGAGACCATGGTACCTTCACCCCAATAGATGTCTTTTTGTACCTGAATTTGTAATACTGAAGACTGTTCATAGAAGACCACAGCTAGCGCTTGCCAGTTTGGGGTCGTGATGATACGCTGTCGCAAATGTTTTACATGTATTCTATAAATGCGGAGAAAGCTCATGACATTTCGAACGGTAGCGGTAGTTGTCGTTGCACTGCTGTTTGCCACTACAGCCGTCGCCCAGGTCATTCCTTCCTCTCGTCTGGACGACTGGAGCGTAGCCGGCTATCCAGGCGAGATTCCAACTCCTTCCACCATCATAGACGCATCAGCCTATGGCGCAGTCGGCAACGGTACTACTCCCACTAACGCGGCTGTTTCAGCCGCCATAACCGCACTTGGCGGCCAACCCGGCGTGGTGTATCTGCCTTCCGGACACTATCTGTTCACTGCAACTGTTAGTCTTCCATCAGGCGTCGTTCTGCGTGGAGCTGGTTCCGCTTCTACCATACTTCAATTCAACATGAATGGCGCTGCAAGCGACTGCCTCGCCGTTTCCGGCGGCGCATCGGGGGGATACACTACACTTGCAGGAGGCTATGTACGCGGATCGCGCACTATCACTCTTGCCAGTGCAGTAAACTTCTCTGTCGGAGACTACGCCGAAATCCACCAGACTAACGGTTCCTGGGACACTAACCCGGCAGACTGGGCGGCCTACGCCATCGGCCAGATTGTCCGGATTTCGGCTGTGGACGGAACTACGCTCACACTTGAGACTCCCCTTCGCTACACCTACGAAGCCTCGCTCACTCCGCAAATCCGCAAACTTGTTCCCAGGGTGGATGTCGGAATCGAGTCATTGAAAGTGGAGAGAACCGACAACCCGGCAGGTGCCGGATACAACATCGGTTTCACTTACGCGGCACGCTGCTGGCTGAAGGATGTTGAAAGCGGCTACAGCGCAGGATCGCACGTGATGATAAATGCCGGCACACGCATCGAAGTGACCGGCTGTTACTTCCATGACGCCTTCGGATACGACGGCACGGGCACTAGAGGCTATGGCGTTACGTTGAACAACCACGCCGGCGAATGTCTTGTAGAAAACAACATCTTCAAACATTTACGCCATGCCATGATGACCAAGATGGGCGCTAACGGCAATGTCATCGCCTACAATTACTCGCGCGAGAACTACCGCTCCGAAACATTCAACGATCTTTCCGGCGATATCTCTCTGCATGGCCACTGGTCCTTCTCCAACCTGTTTGAGGGAAACATCGTCCAGACGATTATGATTGACCATTACTGGGGAGCCTCCGGCCCATATAACACCTTTTTCCGCAACCGCACCGAGCTTTACGGCCTGAATTTTACGTCGGCGACAGGAGGAAGTTTACAGACTTCCTATCAGAACGTGGTCGGCAACGAGATCACCAAAGACAACTACAGCCTGTGGTTCCAGGTGGCTTATGGCGGATACTACGAGCTGCGCGGCGACAATAACTTCGCCCACGGCAACCTGGTGGATACCAGCATCGAGCCTTCCGGGACAGGTACGCTGTCTGACACATCTTATTATCGCGCATCCGGTGAACCGTCATGTTATCTGGCGGCGCACTATCCGCCCATCGGCATTCCGAATTCCCTCAAACAATACATAAACCGTGCACGGGAGCGCTGGAACGCAGGAGGTCCATACACTTACCTTGACCTTCGTGTCAGCGCCGGGCCGGATGTGGAAGTAATCTACGGAAATTCGGTATTGCTGGCCGGAAGTGTTTCCGGCGGCAAGGGGCCCTTCAGCTATCAATGGTCACCGGAAAGCGGATTGAACGATTCACATGTGCTGCAGCCGCTGGCCTCTCCATCGCAATCTGCAGACTATACACTTATCGTTACCGACCAGTATGGCTGCGCGCAAAGTCGCTCCGTGCATGTGCGCGTGACAGGGACGGTCAACGACCCGGTGTTCGATCCGCCGCCGGGTGACTATTACTCGCAACAACAGATAAGCCTGTCGGTCAGTTCTCCAATGGCGGTGATTCATTACACACTTAACGGCGCTGAACCGACTCTGGACGATCCTGAGTATGATGCTCCCATCCCGCTTGATACAAGCGTGACTTTGAAAGCACGCGCATTCCGTCCCGACTGGACTCCCAGCGCCATTAAAGAAGGAGTGTATTCATTCATAGACCTTGACGAGTGTGAAATGGAAACTGACGACTGCGCGGAGAATGCCGACTGCTTGAATTCCTGGCTGAGTTATACGTGTAGCTGCATGGAAGGCTATGAGGGAAACGGCTTCACCTGCAATCCAGTCTGCGACCCGGAATGTGTCAATGGAGACTGCACGGCTCCAGACCTATGTTCGTGTGACCCCGGCTGGTCGGATGCGCTATGCGACATACCGGTCTGCAGCCAGACTTGCATGCACGGTAACTGTACCGCTCCGGAAATCTGCACCTGCGGGACGGGTTGGTCGGGAAACGACTGCAGCACCCCTTTATGCAATCCGGCCTGCGGGCATGGTGTCTGCACCTCTCCCGATCTTTGTACCTGTGATGACGGCTGGTCGGGCGTTACGTGTGGTGTGCCGGACTGCGGCGTATTATGCGATGAGAATGCAAGCTGTAGCGCCCCCTACACCTGCACATGCAACGAAGGGTACCATGGTGATGGGCAAACCTGTGAAGAAGACTCGCAGTGTTATGAACAGGATGACTGGACATATTGTGATGATGGGGCCTGTTTTGCCGGATACTGCGAGGATCTGGGAGAGAACGATACCTGCGAAACATACACGGAATTGACCGTCGGCGTTCAGCATGAAGCCACGCTGGATGGCTTCCATTCTTATATGGACGCTTCCGACTGTGGTTCAGATGAGCTTTCCGGACCGGACGCCTTCTACATGTTCGACTATGAGCCGGGATATGCCTATACCATTACAGCTACGCCGGTCACGGGTTTTGACTTGGTTCTGGCGCTTTGGTCGGCCTGCGAAGAAGCCGAATGCCTGGAGGCGCTGAATGACGGCGGCGAAGGAACAGCAGAAGCATTGAGCGATCTGGTTTTCGATGAAAGCGGCAGTCAGTTGGTGCAGGTCATCGATGTTACTGCAGACAGTAGCCGTGGCATTAAGGACTACAGCATTCTGCTTGAAGCAACTCCTTTGGTGGACGGCGATGCTGACGCGGATGCTGACGACATTCCAGACGGTGATGAGATTCCGGACGGCGACTCTGACTCTGACACTGATACAGACACCGATACAGACAACATTCCCGATGGCGACGAAGTGACAGACGGAGATGAAATTCCCGATGGAGATGAAATCATAGACGGCGATGAAGCTTCCGATGGTGATGAAACTCCCGATGGTGATGAGATTATTGACGGAGATGAAAATCCCGATGGCGACGACATCACCGATGGAGATACAGGTCCGGACGGAGACACCTTGGCAGATGGCGACGATCCGATGATTGACGGCGATTCACCCGCAACAGACGGAGACGGCGTTTCGACATCCGGCGGCGGAAGCGGCGGCGGCTGCACCAGCACAGGCAGCGGCTTCGGACTGCTGTTCGGATCAATCCTGGCTCTGGCCATCTTAATCAGAAGGCGCAGAGAAGCGTAAGAATCCAGACATAATCTGCAATCAGCAACTATTGGGTTACGCACCTGTCAAGCTCCACCAACCAGCCCCAGATATGCAGAAAAGATTAGAATCCATCTCAAAACTAAGGGTTGGCAGATTTGTCATTCTGAGCGAAGCGAAGAATCTGAAACTGAATCAAGCTTCGAGAGAGATCCTTCGCTGCGCTCAGGATGAGAGGAAGAATGTTTTTAGATACATTTCAGTTCATTTGTCGGGAGTGTGCAGATTTTATTTCTCTTCAGAAGCGGAGTCTTCCTCGCGTAAGCGGATACAGCTTTCATTCTGTGGGAATTTGCCTCGATAATCCTTGTAGAAATCACGGATTTTATCCATATCGACTCGGACATTTTTCGAGGGAAGAATGAAATCTCCAATACCACAGGTTCGAGTACTGTAATCCAGAAAACTTAAACCTATTGGCACATCAGCGCCCCGGGCGATGTGGTAGAAACCCGATTTCCAATACTCACTCTTCCGGCGGGTTCCCTCCGGAGAAACCGCCAGGATAAGACGCGGCTGTTCCTGAAAACGCAGTCTGATCTGCTCCACGATGTTATGCGGTGAACTGCGATCTACAGGAATTCCTCCCAGGGCGCGGTAAAGCCACCCCAGATTACCTGTGAAAAGAGTGTGTTTTCCAAGCCATTCAATGCGTAAGCGCAGAATGAAGGCAGCTGCAATCATGTATGTAAAATCCCATGACGATGTATGCGGCGCCGCGATGAATACAAATTTAGGCGGCATGTTATCGGTAATACCGGTCAAGTCCCAGCCGAAAAACCACATCCAGAGTCTTCCGATCCAATATTTCATTGTTTTATTTCTACTCCATGCACATTGTGCATCCAATAAGCGGGGACTTAAAGGGAAAGTTATACTTCAGGTTTTCATTGTTTCCTGAAGCACCAGGGTTATCACTTTAAACCTGCCAGCTTCGCTGTCTGACATTGCGAGTATTGAAATTCCAAGTATGGGCCAACCTTGTTCAGCCCCGGAAATTAATATCACGGGACACGCCTTTCGCGCTACTCTTACTGTGAAGATTCTGACCTGCACCTGAGCAGTCCCCAGTTTTACGTAGAGCCTGTTTCCCGAAAGTGCTGAGGAGAAAATCGCAGATTTTCGTCTCGAAGCATGAGGGAAACGCGCCACCATACACTTCGAGACGGCGCTTTTACGCGCCTCCTCAGTGCAGGCGGAGGTAAATTTCATAATTTGCCGGATTATTAACCCGGCAATAATAAACCAGCGTTTCCGTATTCCTGAGGAGGTGGGCCGCCCTTCGAGACACACGTCTGCGGCGTGCTCCTCAGGAAAACGGCCCACCGTCTCGAAGGACAGGAAACGCTATGAAATAGTCGCCGGGTTAATAAAATACATTTCACCAAACTGAGGACGACTCAGAGCCTGCATGTCCAGCGGGAAGATCAGTCAAACAGTCGAACCGTCAACCGTGATGGTGTGATGACTGCTTTCTGATATTTGAATTCGCCAGTCCTGATAGTTTCACCAGCCGATGCCCTTGTAGAGACCGAATGTGATGAAACGCAGGAAGAACAGGCTGCCTTTGTCCACATCGAAGATGAAGAAGATGCCTGTTACACAGAAATAATTAAAAGTGGTGAATGAAGCAAGAAAGTGAGAGAAAACCGGATGAGCCCTCATCAGGGCTACCAGCGGTTTGAGCCAGTCGGCATAACCGGGAGTACCGACACGCTTCCAGAACGATCTCCAGTAATCCAGGCCAATCATTCCAATTGCCTGCGCTACTCCCCATATAACGTAGTTAAGCGTCAGAGCATGCCACGCGCCACAGATGAAAAAGGTTACCAGCAGATTAAAATGTTTGTTTCCCTTCTTTCCTCCCAGCGCCATGTAAACGTAATCGCGCAGCCAGAATGAAAGTGAAATATGCCAGCGTCGCCACCAGTCGCCGATATTCCGGCTTGAGAATGGCCGGTAAAAGTTCTCCATTATGGTGAAACCCAGCAGGCGTGAAAAACCAATGGCGATATCCGAGTAACCGCCGAAATTCAGATAAACGCCAAAGACGCAACTGGCTATTGTCCAGTAGAGCAGGAACCAGGAATGCTGCCTGATAATATCATGAGTGGTGTTCTCCACGCTCCAGGGTATCAGAACGTAACCGTAAAAAGCCAGCTTGCTGAAACCCAGCGCTATGCGCCATGCTCCATAACCGATGTCATGCCAGCTCGGCCCGCCCTTTTCGATACTGTCCATATCGCGGCTGAAATTCTGATAGCGTTCGATAGGACCAAGCCGCAGTGTCGGGAAAAATATCATATAAAGGACAAACCTTATTGATTTTGCAGGTTCCAGTTTGCCGGTCAGCGTATCGACCATGTAGTGAATGATTCTGGGCAGCATGTAGGCGACGCCGCAGAAATGCAGCCCGGCTTCTATGAAACCGTCATATCCGAGGTTCAGCGACCAGTCCCATTTATAGCTTTCCCGCGCCAGCAGCAGCCCGTAGATGAGAAGCGTAATGCTGACAAGACCGCCTATGGCCTTTTTCCGGAATACTGGATCACTCAAGGCTCTTTTGTGACAGATAACGACCAGATAGTGTCCGATCAGCGGCAGAATCAGCAGCCCGAGTCCTACGATAAGACCATATATGTATGTGATCAGAACGAGACTGGTTAAAGTCAGATAGGCAATGCGCAGTTTTCTGGGAATGAGATAATAGGGCAGAACCGCGCAGAAAAAGAACAGCATATAATCGGAATAAATACTGAAAAACAGATGAGCGGAGCGCAGTATCTGGAAAACGATTTCTCTCAGGATACCCTGCGACAGGTGGTCTCCCATGAATACTTCAATCGGCTTCAGAATTTCAATCATTACTTACCTCTTTTATGGCTGCCTGAGCTGCAACTGCATCCAGTCAATTCCCAGACTGAAACTGTTCGAAGCGGGGTTTCTGCCCAGAGTCCTGAAAGCAAAACGGTGTTTACCTTTATTCAGGTTCAAAGGAAGACAGGCTTCAGGCCGCCAGAGCAGAAAGCCGGGAGTTGTTGAATACAGATCAACAGTATCGGCGCAGACTTTGCCGTCAATGGACAGTTCATAACGACCGCGATTCGGGCCTGTCACGAAATTGATATCAAGATCGTAGTTGCCGTCTTTAAAAACATATTGCTCAAAAGCGGCAAATGATCCTGCTCCTGATGCGTCAAAGGAGAGAACCATTTCTCCCGACGGTTTTGCGCCATCCCCTGCGATGAAAACCTCCGGATGAAGATACTCGCCCGACCAATCGCCGCTGAGGAATTTGTATTCGGCTTCAACAAACACCGTGCTCGGGTCTGTGTCCGGCTCAAGTTTTTCAAGCTTTTTAGTGTCGTAGTTGTATGTGTAAAAATGCCAGTCTGGATAATACTGCATCATCTGACGGTTCTGTTTTCCAAGATCCAGGACAAACAGGTGGGTCTCCGGGAGTCCCGGTGAGAGGTATAAGAACGCGGCCTGATAATCATAGCGCACGAAAATGATGCTTTTTTCCGGCAGGTCAGCAGTCATGCGGTCATAACGGCGGTCTACGCCGTAGAAATTCTGCAGCATGCCATCTGTGGAAGGTATGAAGAAAGCCAGATTGAAAACGAAATAGGCCATGCCCATGGCCGGGACAAAGGCTCTTATAAGCGCACCATAAGGCGAATGAACAGCCTCGGCTTTCCTTGAAACGGGCTCCAGCCATTCACTAATTAATTTCATGCCGGCAGCTACCAGAAGGAACACGGCGAAACACGACTCAATGTAGTACCGTCCACGTGCGCCGTGGAAATAGAAAAAGAAATAGCCTCCGATCAGCGTCAGAAATACCGCCAGCAGCAGATATTTTTTCCATCCATATCTGGATGTAAAGAATGGCACCCCCACAAAAAAGAACATGGCCTGCCATCCGAAAAGCGTAAGCAGGAACTGTCCCATGCGGTGATGAAAAACATCTACGGCATCGGATGGATAGAAACCGTTGGGGAAACCTTCAGGACCGTGCAGATTTTCACAGCCGATATGCTTGCCGAAACCAAGATCATGACAGCGCGGCTCGGCTTCGGTCAGTTTAAAATAGCGCTCCTGCGGCCAGACTGTCGCGTCGCCGGTAAGAACGTGATTATAGCCGAACTGAAGACCCAGAAATACCAGCGCGACAAGAGCGCCGGAAACCAGACGGCTGAAGCGCACGCGACCGCGCAGAAGCAGAACCATCAGCGGCACAACCACTACCGGCAGCAGCGAAACCATGTTCAGGGCCCGGGTAATGAACAGCCAGCCGAGCGCCAGACCAAGCAGCAGAGCGTCCGGTATGGTATCTTTTTCCGACAGACGCAGAGTCGTCAGAATGGCGATTTCAGTCAGCACCAGGGACAGCGGATGAGTGAAAGCCAGGCCGCCGAAATAAAGCAGCATCTGAGAGACGGCCATCATGGCCATTGCCAGTCGAGCGATACGCTCGTCAAAGATATGCCGACCGATATAATAGCTTAGCACCACGGCGACGGCTGTCAGGATCGGGTTGACCAGATATTCCTGACCGACAAATGCTCCCAGAGCAAGCAGAGCCGGCCAGCCGGGCTGGAACTGAGGATACCATTTGCCGTCGTTAATAAAGAAAACCTGCTGGAAAAATTCCGGCAGATCGTGGCTTTCGACCCAGAGTCTGCCCATGGTATAAGCGCGCGCCATCCAGATATAACAGACATCGTCAAAGGCGTGCGGTATCGATTCCAGAGGTCCGTATGCAAAATAAGTGCATATGCAGAACGAAAACAAAGCGCAAATTGCTATCCACCAGCGCACCGAAATTTCGTTCAGCCGGTTCCAGATTCGAGCCGCTGGTTTTTCGAAGATTGCCAGAAAGACCATGGCGCCCAGAAATATAAGCAAAGGACGATAGGCAAATGCTGTAAAGATTTCCTTAAAAAGCCAGTTGAAGCAGAACAGAACAATCAGGATATACAAGCAAAGCATAATGCCGGATTTTATCCAGGAACCAACCACTTATTAATATCCTTTTCAGAGCGGTCCGCAAATTAACTCGCAACCAGGAATAGCCGTTCCATGCATCGCCATGGCGATATGGTGACGATATAAAATCACCAAATTCTAACGCTGTCAACTTTGATTATCTCTAAAATCCCTGATGAATGTTGAGAAAATGTGTAGGAGCATTAAACGCAGAGCGTTCAGAAAATGGGGTGGAAGATTGGTACCCGTGACCCCTTTGTATTTACGAATCGATAATCGTTGACATAATTACCGGGGAAGTCCGCAAGCGCGGGTTAATCATCATTCAAGAATATAACTCCCGTATTCATCACCAGTGGGTAACTATCCTTATCAGACGGCACATATTACCCCGTACATGCAATAGATCAGGCGTTGACAAACGCCGGATAGCGTGTACGATTCATAGCATGGAATTGAAAATCAAGACGGGCAACAGCAGGCAGTCAGATCAACAGCATATCAGGCGTCATGTCCTTTAAAAAGACGCGCATTCAGTATTATCTTGAAAAACAGTGGAAGGCTTTACTTTCATTTGCAGAGACAAACCTTCCAGAAAATATGTCCATTTCCTGAAAAACGGGGGTGAATGATGTTCGACTATTTATTGAATGACATCCAGAAAGAAACACGCGACCGGGCCAGGCGTTTTGCCGAACAGGTTCCGGCGCAACTGATCCGCGATATGGATGCTGAAAAAGTGCAGTTTCCCAAAGAATTTCTTGTCGAGGCGGCCCGACACGGACTCTTAGGCCTGCGTTTTGACCCGCTTTACGGCGGCGGCGGTCTGGACTGGAAAAGCGAAGCCTGCGCCATAGAAGAAATCGGAACGCTGGGAGCTCCGCTGGCCTGCCTGTATTCGCTGGTGAGCATAGTAGGTGAAGCCGTAAACACTTTCGGCACGCCCGCGCAGAAAGAAAAATACCTGGCGCCGACGCTTCGAGGTGAGAAATTCTGCGCTGAAGGGCTGACCGAGCCGCGCGGCGGCTCGGATTTCTTCGGTGCCACCACCAAAGCCGTTCCTGACGGCGATCACTATGTGCTTAACGGCCAGAAACGCTTCATTGTGGGCGGCGAAGGAGCGGATTATTTTATGATTTACGCCCGCACCGATTTCAGCGAAGGAGTGTCGCCACACAAGCAGATTTCTGCTTTTCTGGTGGACCGCGACGAAACTGTGAAAGTTGAGCATTTGTACGGCCTGATGGGATCGCGCGGCGGCGGCACCAGCCGCATCACTTTCAAGAACACACCAGTTTCAGAAGAAAACGTGATTCTCGGTCTCAACCGTGGCGCGGAGGTCTTTAACCGCATGATGGTGCCCGAACGCATGACCACCGCCTGCGGCGCAGTAGGCGCTGCGCGCGCCGCCCTGGAGGTGGCCACACGTTATTCCACACGCCGTAAGGCTTTCGGTAAAACCATAGACAAGTTTCAGGCGGTCAGTTTTCATATTGCGGAAGCGGTTGCCGATAACGACAGCGCCCGCGCTCTGGTATGGGCTGCAGCCTGCATGATAGACAGCGGCCAGGATGCCCGCCGCATGGTCAGCGAGGCCAAAAAAGTATCCACAGAATCAGCCTGGGATGTAGTAAATCGCGCCATGCAGGTAATGGGCGGCATCGGTTACACCAACATTTTTCCCATTGAACGACTGCTGCGGGATATCCGGCTGATGATGATCTGGACTGGTACGAATGAAATCATGAATCTTCTGATACAGCATGAGTGGTACAAAGAGCGCGCCGCAAAGCCGGTCTCAGGCCGCGATATCGAGCCGGACGCCGTAGGAGCGGAATTCGAAGAAGAAAAAAATTACGGCTGAGAACAGTATAAGACAAGCACGAAATCCGGCATCCTCAGGAATACGGAGATAATCCGTATTCCTGAGGAGCAGGCTGAAATGTAATTGTATTTAAGGACCGCGCTGTTATTTGCCCTTCGAAGCCGCTTCAGTATTGTTTGCCGTTTTGGAAGAAGCGCCGGACGGCAGACCCTTCATGTAAAGGCCGATGCAGGCGGGCATGAACAGCAGAGCCATCGACAGGCAGGTGATCTCGCCTAATATAGCCAGAAGACCGAAAGAATTTATGGCTCCGTTAAGTGAGAACATCAGCGCGCCATAACCAATAATAGTTGTCATGCTGGCCATCATAATGGCGCCGCCGGTTGTGCGCAGAACCCTGCCGACTGATCCGGGGCCTTCCTGATAGAAGCGGGCGTGGAAATTGACGTGATAATCGACGCCTATTCCAACCGAAAGCGGAATGGCGATGAAGTTGAGAAAGTTAATCTTCTCACCCAGAGCAATGCCCACACCCATCATCAGCATGATTCCTGTAGTCATATAAGCTGATACTACAAACCAGTCTTTGAAATTTCTGAAAGAAATGTATATCACACCCAGCACCAGCAACCATGCCAGAAGTGTAATGATCGGTCCTTCGCGATGGACGTAACTGATCATGTCGGCAAAGATAACGCCCTGACCGCTGGATGTTATGACTTTTCCATCCGGCAGTTTCACTTCACGCACGACAGCGGCGAATTTCTGCAGGTCGCGACCGTTCCATACGCTCATCCCGTCGCGCATATAAACAAACACAGGTGTACCGCGCGTACCGTTTCTCTCAATGAACAGACGCAGAACCTCATCCGGCAGATCGTCTGCTGTAACTACTTTCAGGTCGGCAGGCGGGGTCAGCTTGTCGAGCAGTTCATGATCCTCCTTGTCCAGAGAATCCCATTTGTTTTCCAGAATAATACGTCTGATGTCCTTGAGAATCTCAAGTTTCTGTATCTGCTCCTGCTCACTGCCAGGCAGACGATCGAATATTGTGTCTATATCCTTGAAAAGCAGTTTCTCGGCGGGCATGGTCTTGCTGTCCACGTGGTATTGCATCAGGGCTTCTTTAATGGCGGGAACCTGATCAATACTATCGGCCAGAATGATGTGTGGCTGGCTGCGCTTTCCGATAATTTTTTCGGCATCAGTAGAATATTTGCCGCTGCCCATTTCATTTGTGTACTGGTTACGCAGCTTGCGGAAATTATATTCATAGGGATCGCTCATGAAAAATGTCAGCAGAACCACCGAAACAAGTACAAGGAGGTTGCCTATCCAGAACAGTTTCCGCGTATGATTCTCCACCAGCCAGGCGGTTGCTCCTGAAAAGATGCGCCCGCGCATGCCCTCTTCTTCAGTTTCATTTTTAAAGGGCCTGACGCGCTCTATTATAACCACCAGAGCCGGATCAAGCGTGAGAGCAAAAACAAGGCAGACAGCCATGCCGACGCCGCCGATAAAACCGAACTGGTTGAAGCCGTCGAAATCGGCGCTCAGCAGAGAAAGATAAGCCACAGCAGCAGCAGCAGCAGCCGTGCTGACACCCTGAACCGCACCAACCAGCGTATTTGTTATAGTTGTCTCCAGATCCAGGCCGTGGCGTCGCTCCTCCATGTAGCGTGCCATGAAATAAATTCCGAAATTGATGCCGTTGCCGGCCACAATTGAAGCCAGGAAAGCCGTAGAGGATGTGAGATATCCGATAAATATTTCGGTCAAACCCATGGTTGTGATTACACCGGCTGTAAGTCCCAGAGAGATTACAAGCGTCATGCGCACCGAGCGGTAATAGAGAGCCACTGCAAGCAGAACCGCCAGGACGCAGATGTTGGACACAAACAGGATATCGTCCCGCAGGGCAAAATATTCCTCAGTCAGCGTTTTTAACGATCCCGTCAGATTAACCTTGATTGACGGGTGGTATTTCGTCGGTTCCATACCGGCGATTTCTTTTTCGACCTTTGAGGTAAATTCCTGAGCGAAGTTGACACCAGTAGCGGTTCCCGGCGTTTTAACGACAATAACCAGCCGTTTGCCTTCCTTATCCGTCAGATATCCATCGATATATTTATCGAAGCGGTGAAGTTCGTCGTCGTACTCGGCTTTCTTCTTCTTCCAGTCCCAGCCTGTACCTTCTTCGCCCTCATCCTCCTCTTCGTCTTCTTCATCATCCAGATCGATGAGTAGTCCGGAGGCTTTCAGTTTCTCTTCACCTATCCGGTCATTGAGTGCATCGCGGAATTCGGTCAACTCCTCAGGTTTAAGGTACATAAGCTGGTATTTATCAAAGAACTCTTTCTGCTTCTGTATTTTGTAGTCGACAAAAAGAACATCTTCCTTGGGATATTTTTCCAGGCGTCCGGCCAGGTCGTCAGCAAAACGCTCCATGGCCTTCAGATCGTCGCCCTCGACCAGTATCATCAGGTCGCCCATTCCGCCCATACGGTCGGAAATGAGGTTCAGATCTATGACACTCTGGGCATTCTGAGGCAGCAGAGCCGCAAAATTACTCTGGATGCCGAGTTGCAGGGCAAAGTAACCGCCGAATCCGGCAATGATAAGTGAAATGAGAACTACGATATAGGGATGACGGGTGACAACCCTGGCCCAGCGTTTCATCCATCGATGCAGCATTTAATGATCCTTTCTCAGCTTCCTCAAAACAACCAATCCGCTGGCAAAGTCTTCAGGAATCACCTGTCCGATTTGCCAACGGAATACTGCCATTATTTCAGTTAAATGGCAAATAGTCTCTATTTCTCAACCGTTACACCCAGTCCCTTATCTGCGGCCTTCTGAAAACGGTCAAAGTAGGTATAAAACACCGGCGTTACGAAAAGAGTCACCAGTTGCGAGAAAGCCAGACCGCCGACAACCGCCAGTCCCAGCGGCTGACGCGCCTCGCCACCCGCTCCGATACCCAGAGCAATTGGAAGCGTTCCCATCAGGGCGGCCATGGTGGTCATCATAATAGGTCGGAATCTTACTCCTGCAGCCTGCATAATGGCTTCTCTGGCCGACAGACCTCCTGCACGCTGAGCTTCAACAGCGAAATCTATCATCATAATTGCGTTCTTTTTGACCACGCCGATCAGCATTATGATTCCGACAAAGGCATACAGGTTGAGATCCATCTTGAAGATATACAGCGTCAGCAAGGCTCCAAAACCGGCAAAGGGCAGACCGGTCAGAATGGTCAGCGGATGAATGAAGCTCTCATAGAGAATGCCTAATATCATGTAAATGACCAGTACCGCCAGCAGCAGAAGAATGCTCATCGAAGATTGCGAACTCTGGAAGGCCTGCGCCGCACCTGTGAATGTTGCAGTAATGCTGGACGGCAGCAGGTTTCCGGCCATATTCTCAATCCCGGCGACGGCTTCTCCCAGTGCAGCGCCCGGCTTGAGGTTGAATGAAATAGTGGCCGAAGGAATCTGTCCGAAGTGATTTATGGAAAGCGGCCCGAAGCTGTTCTCAAGCTTTGCAATTGTTGACAGAGGCACCAACTGGCCTTTTGACGACTGAACATAAAGCAGACCTAAAGCCGAGGTGTCGGTCTGGTATTCGGGCAGCAGCTCCATGATGACATAATACTGGTTGGTCGGAGTATAAATAGATGATACACGGGCTGAACTGTAGGCTAATGAAAGCGTTTCTTCAACCTGGTGGGCTGAAATACCCAGCGACGAGGCCTTGTCGCGGTCGATCTGAACTACCACTCGCGGATTCTTCAGCGACAGATCGCTGGTTACATCCGTCAGCGCGGGCATGTCCTGCAACGTCGCCTCCAGTTTGGGGACTGCGCTGAAAAGCGCGTCCGTATCGGTGCTTTGCATGGTGTACTGATAAAGCGTCTTGGTCGCCATTCCTCCGATGCGTATTGCGGGCGGAATCTGCAGGAAAACCCGGATGCCGGGAACCTGCGCCAGTTTCGGGCGCAACTGTACAATGACTTCTTCGGCACTCAGGTGGCGCTGACTGCGGTCTTTAAGTTTTATGAACATGCGCCCCTGATTATACTGCGAGAAACTGCCGCCAGCGGCAGACGACATGAAGCCTTCGACATTGGGATCTTTCGCCACAATGGCGGCGACCTGTTTCTGATGTTCCACCATTCCGTCGAATGAGGTTCCTTCCGCCGTCTCGGTTACGGCCATTATCATTCCGATGTCTTCATCCGGCAGAAAACCTTTGGGCGTCTTTATAAACAGCACCACTGTGGCGATCAGAATCAATATTGAGAATACCAGCACGGCTGCTCTGTGATTCATCACTCCGGCCAGCAGCCACTGGTATATTGACAACAGCTTCAGCCAGACTTTTTCGGTGGCCCGATAAAATCTGCCGCGCTCGTGTTCTTTTCCGACCTTCAGCATGCGGCTGCACAGCATGGGCGCCAGTGTCAGTGAAATCACGCCGGAGGCCAGAATCGCCACACTGATGGTGACGGCGAATTCCCTGAACAGACGTCCGATGATGCCGCTCATGAACAGAATCGGGATAAAAACAGCGATGAGCGAAAGCGTCATGGAAATGATGGTAAATTCGATTTCCTTTGCGCCGTCAAAAGCTGCGCGCAAACGGCTCTTGCCCATTTCGATGTGGCGGTAAATGTTTTCGAGCATTACAACCGCATCATCGACGACGAAACCCAGCGCCAGCGTCAGAGCCATAAGAGAAAGATTGTCGAGAGTGTAATCCAGCATGTACATGACTGCGAAGGTAGCCAGAATGGAAAGCGGCAGAGACAGGCTGGGAATGAAAGTGGCCGAAGCGTTGCGTAAAAAGAGGAATATCACCAGCACAACCAGCAGCAGCGTAAGCACCAGAGTCAATTCAACGTCACTTACGGATTCCCTGATAGATTGCGAGCGGTCATAGAGCAACTTAACATCGACCGAGCCGGGAAGCTGTTTCTTCAGTTTTTCAACCTGCTTCTTGACTCTTTCGGCGACTTCCACTGTGTTGCTGCCGGGCTGGCGCTGTACAGCCAGCATGATGGCGCGCCGGTCAACGAACCAGGCCGCCTGTTTGTTGTTTTCGACATCGTCCAACACCCGACCCAGATCCTGTACACGCACCAGCGCACCGTCGCGGTAATCGACAATGACCGGCATGAAGTCGGCGGCCTTTTGAATCTGCGCGTTGGTCTCAATCGACACCAGGCTCTCCTGCCCCCACAGTGTTCCGGTGGGCAGATTTTCGTTGGCTCCCTGAACAGCCTGCGACACCTGCGCCAGGCTGACACCGCGTGCGATAAGTTTTCTTGGATCAAGTTGTATTCGAATTGCATACTTCTGAGAACCGAAAATTTCCACCTGCGCCACACCCTGAATCATGGAGATGTTCTGAGACAGCACTGTCTGGCCGTATTCGTCCAGCGCCGAGAGCGGCAGTGTGGATGAGGTCAATGCATATTGAATGATCGGCATATCTGCCGGATTGACCTTCTGATAGTTGGGCGTCTGGATGTCTTTGGGGAGTTGCTTGACCGCTTTTCCTATGGCGGTCTGAACATCCTGAGCGGCGGCGTCGATATCCCGGCTCAGGCTGAACTGCAGAGTGATGCGAGTGCTGCCCTGAGTACTGGCCGAGGTGATGGATTCGAGTCCCGAAATGGTGGAGAACTGTTTTTCGAGAGGCCCGGCCACTGCCGAAGCCATGGTTTCCGCGCTGGCACCCGACAAAGCGGCGCTGACCTGAATGGTGGGGAAATCGACGTTGGGCAGATTGCTGATAGACAGGTTTTTAAAACCTATAATTCCGAAAACCAGCAGGCCGGCCATCAGTATGATGGTGGCAACCGGACGTCGTATGAATACGCCGCTTATACTCATTCGGACTTCTCCGAAGCCGGTTCTTTTGTTTTTCTTACGTTAACCGGCATGCCGTCTCCCAGACGGATCTGACCATCGGTGACGACGGCCTCTTCCGCTTTGAGACCATCCAGAATGATTGTGCTTTCGCCATTTACAAGCCCTGTGACGACTTTTCGGATTGCGGCCTTTTTCTGTGCGTCTACCACAAAGACAAAAGTTCCCTGTTGACCGGTCTGCACCGCGCCTGAAGGAACAATCAGCGCATCTTTCATGGTGCCAAGCATAACACTTGTTTCCACAAACTGGCCGGGCCATAATAGTTCTTCGTCGTTGGCGAATTCCGCTTTAAGTATGATACTGCCGGTCTGAACATCTACTGCATTGTCTATGAAAACCAGCTTGCCTTCGATCCCCTGGTCACTATTCTGAGGCAGAGTTGCAGAAACACTGACAGTCCCGGCTGCCATGGCGGAACGAAGGACGCCAAGCTCCTTTTCTGGAATGGAGAACTTAACTCGTACCGGGTTGATTTGATTGATAGTGACAAAAATGCTGGCGTTGGCTTTAATCAGATCACCCTTATGTACCAGCAGGGAACCGGCCCGACCGGAAATCGGCGAACGGATGGTGCAGAAACTCAGATCTAGTCTGGAGTTTTCGAGCAGGGCTTCCTGAAGCTTTAAAGCCGCCTGAAGCGAATCGGCGGCGGTTTGCAGCTTTTCCTGTTCCTGCGGCGTAATGATATTGTCTTTAAGAAGCGAATCGGCGCGCTGTACTTCTTTTACGGCGCTCTGCCACTGAATTCTCACCTGCTCCAGATTAGCTTCATTCTGTTTCAGTGCGACTTCGAATTTTCTGGAATCAATCTTAAATAGAATTTGTCCCTCGTTGACCGGCTGACCGTCCTTTATATGTACTTCCTGAAGGTATCCGCCGACCAGCGCACTGACAGCCACACTCTGAACGGCTTCTACTGTTCCAATTGACCTCAATTTAATGGGAACATCAGCGGTTTCCACCTTTGCAACATCGACCGGCACAGGCTGAAAAACCACCGGTGCAGGTTTCTCACAAGCAACCGGAATCAACGCAAGAACCAGCAATGCGATGAATAATGGAATTTGACGCAGGGTTGCACCAGGGATAAAAGCTTTCGAAGCTGGAAAGTACATTAATCCGGTTCTCCTTGAAACAGACGTGGAAACTACAGTGAAATAACGGAAAAAGACACTGCCTGATTTCACTGAGGCATTTGTAACTCCGTTATGGATCGGACAGCAGGTTCTACCGTAGTTGGAAATTATCTTTTTTTGAACAAGCATCCGTTCCGTCTGCAAAATCTTACAGCCTTTTAAGCGATTGTCAACGCCCGCGACAAGCCTTTACATATTGCATTTACTTGATAGTTTCGAATTTTCTTGGAAGCACGCCGGAAATGAGATATCCCCTTAATGTCCGGTTTTGCAGAAGTATTGCACATTTCATAAAAGAGGCACATATGAACGCTCTTACAAAAGCCAAGCTCCTTATCCAGATTTTAAAATGGCGTGCCACATGGTCAAGACGCAACATCGACCTGAAACCGCCCAAAAAACTGAGAAGCAACCCAAAATTCATCACAGCCCGTGAGTTTGCAAAGCGCATCCCGGACGGAAGTGTATGCATGTCGTCCGGCATGGCCGGCAATACGCGCTGTTCGATTTTTTTCTGGGCCATAAAAGAGGTCAACGCCGAGAGTGGACATCCGAAGGATCTCACCTGGATCACTGTTGGCGCACAGGGCGGACGCGGTCGTGTTCCCGGCACGATGGAGGAAATGAATGCCCCCGGCCTGGTTACGCACTATATCGGCGGACACGTCGAGACGGCCAAGGCAATTTTGAAAAACGTTGATAAGGGCTATTGCGACATTCAGGTGCTGCCGCAGGGTCAGCAGACTTTCCAGCTCGAAGCCCAGGCCAGAGGGGAAGAATGGGTGACGGCTCACACCGGAGTCGGTACTTTCCTGGACCCGCGCGTAGGTACGGGCCCGAATATTCTGGGAACCGCCAAATATAAACTGGTTGAAGCCGACGGCGACAAACTGCGCTATCGCATGCCCAAAATAGAGGTGGCAGTCTTCACCGCCCCGGCAGCCGACGAGGAAGGCAATATTTATATTACCAACGCCTGCATGTTCACCGAGGCTCGCGAGTCGACTTATGCCGCACACGCCAACGGCGGCAAAGTATACGTTTCGGTATCTCAGATAGTTCCCAAGAACGAGAAAGAGATTTTCCTGCCCGCCGATAAAATTGACGCCATAATTTACAACCCCGCCAACGAGCAGACCGGATCGGTGCCACAGTATCGTTACTGGGATATGTTTACACTGAACAGCAAAACCGAAACCGATGAAGGCATTCGGCGCATCAACTTTATCAACTCGGTTCTTAAGCTGACGCCCCAGCGCGGACAGGCTGATGACGCAGTTGCGCGTCTGGCGGCTTCGGTTTTCACACGCATTGGACACGCTGGAATTTTCGGCAACATCGGCGTTGGCATGCCTGAGGAAGTTTCGCGTCTGCTGTACGAAAGCGGCCTTGCGAAAGACATAACTTTTTCGACCGAAGTCGGAGTAGTGGGCGGTATTCCGGCCCGCGGCATTTTCTTCGGCGCGGCGGTCAATCCCAAAGAGATGATCTCTTCTGCGGAGGTTTTCAAGCGTTATTACAAGAGCCTGGAAATCGCCATGTTCGGTCAGCTCGAAGTCGACTCGGAAGGCAACGTCAACGTTTCGCGCCGTGGTGAAGGGGCATATGGCTACGTCGGCCCCGGCGGTCTGCCAGACATCGCCGAATCGGCGAAGACCATTCTTTTCATTGGTTCCTGGATGGCCAAGGCGCATTTCAGCATAGTGGACGGCAAGTTGAAGATAGATAAATCCGGCCCGCCTAAATTTGTCGAAAAGGTCAGGGAAATCACATTCAGCGGCAAAGAGGCTCTCAAAGCCGGCAAGATCGTTTATTACATCACGAACATCGGCGTATTCAAGCTTACAGAGCGCGGTATGCTGCTGGATCAGGTCATGCCCGGTATTGACATTCAGAAGGACATCATCGCCGTAACACCAATGAAGGTCATACTGCCGGACGGCCCAGTTCCTGTAGTATCTGACGACATTGTTACCGGACGCAACTTCAAGCTCTCCTGGGGCAAATAAACCCAAAAGCGGCTATAAATTAAAAGGCGAACCACACGGTTCGCCTTTTTGCTGTTCGCTTCATGTCTTACTGGCACATACTGACATCGACCACATAGAGACCGGCGATGAATCCGGCTATGAACGCTCTGTCGTTTTCGTCCACAAAAGCGCCTATGGCCTGCGAAGCTATCGGGAAG
>Ga0172375_10001172_pt1 | contig 42147 bp, 44 predicted proteins | sample LakKiv1m_FD_114537 | JGI IMG/M metagenome (GOLD analysis project Ga0172375, IMG submission 114537) | Freshwater microbial communities from Kabuno Bay, South-Kivu, Congo - kab_092012_11.1m | ecosystem: Environmental > Aquatic > Freshwater > Lake | place: Democratic Republic of the Congo... | reverse complement strand
TGGAACTATTGTGGAGAAATCGGAAAGCCATTTGCCGTCTGCAGCCCTGAGGGCAAATTCATACTTGAGGGTGGACGGGTTCCACTTGATAACGGTATCCGCCGTATCCTCGGTCTCTGATCCGGTCAACTGCCCCGACAGGATGGACTCAATCGCCGGATCAAACGGCTTGAACGGAATGCTGACCAGGCTCTTTTCATTCTCCGGGATTGAGACGCGGATAAAACCAACAGGACGGGATGCAATGTTCGTGGCCGCAAAGAGTGTTACCGGCAAGACGATCGCCAACAGCAAAAACAATAGACCATTAAGAAAACAGCGCACCATCATTCTTCCCCGAACAAACGATAGGGCTACTCTCAATTGAGAAAACATTACACCTTTGACTCAAATCCGCAATAGGTAATTTCCCTACCTCATGGTAGGGTTTTCCCTACCATGACGAGGAAAGTACTATGTACAATATTCCATTCTTCTGTCTGTCGGGAAATCTTGACACTTTCTGTAGGGCTTTCTTGACACAGGAAATGCAGTATTTCCATGGAAACACAAGGTAATCCCGTAAAATGATAGAGAGCTGCCAGCTCAAAGTGACGATCTGGTAATTAATCACTAAATGTCTGGGCCGAGCCAGTTCGCCGGGTGAACTTTCCGGGCAAGCCGCCTTATATCAGGCAGTTACGACTGAAAATCTGTTCTTTTTATGCATGAATTTCGGGCAGGATTTTCAGAGAAGACTCATCATTAAGCATTTAACAGTCCGAACAGATTCTTGCCGCCCTCTAAGAGTCCGCAAATCTATTCCTCACTGCTCCGGCGATTGCTTCCGGAGTCAGCCCGTACTTCTGCATCAGAACATCGGTTTTACCCTGAGGAATGAATTCATCCGGCCAGCCGAATTTCAGGACACCGCCCCGGAATCCGCAGGCAGCAAGAGTTTCTTCAACACCCGATCCAAAGCCGCAGTTGACAGCGCCATTTTCAATGGTAACAAACATCTTTGCAGTCTTCGACTGCAGTTCAATCAGGGCATTATCCATGGGCTTTATGAACCGGGCATTGATTACTCCAGCGCTGATTCCTCCTGCATGCAGAATACCCGAAACCTTCTCCGCCAGCGGAATCATGTCGCCCAGCGCCCAGATCTGGATATCCCTGCCCTCCCTGAGGACTTCAGCCGATCCGACCGGAATATCAACAAATGTCTCCGGTATTGATTTACCCCGTCCAACGCCGCGGGGGTACCTTATCACCACGGGCTTACCCATTCGTACCGCCGTATAAAGCATATTGGCAAGTTCTGCCTCGTCACCCGGCTGCATCACCACAAGGCCCGGTACCGGACGTAGAAGCGCTATATCAAAAACACCATGATGCGTGGGCCCGTCATCGCCCACAATTCCGGCCCTGTCCAGGCAGAATACAACAGGCAGGTCCTGAAGACACACATCGTGAATCACGTAGTCAATTGCACGCTGGAAAAAAGTGGAATAAATCGCAACAACCGGCACAAGTTTCTCAGCCGCCAGCCCGGCCGCAAAAACCACCGCGTGTTCTTCGGACATTCCAACGTCAAAGAACCTTCCGGGAAACAGTTTGGCAAACTTCGACAGACCTGTACCTGCCGCCATAGCCGCCGTAATTGCAACGATCCTTTCATCTTTCCCGGCAAGCTGCTGCAAAACCGCGCCAAACACCCCGGAATAGGTCAGAGAAGACGAAGGGGTAACCGGTTCCCCCGATTCCACGTCAAAACCGGTCGTACCATGCCACTTCTCCGGCGATTGCTCGGCGTATGAATAACCCTTCCCTTTCTGGGTCGAAACATGAAGTATGATGGGCCTGTCAGAATCCCTTGCGATCATCATGGCGTCAATCAGCGCATTCATATTGTGTCCGTCAATCGGACCTATATAACGAAGGCCGAATTCCTCAAAAATCACACTCCTCAGGAAGAAGCCCTTAATCGACTCTTCCAGCTTGTAATAAGCGGAACGAAGCCATCCCATCCTCATTTTGACGGCAAAACTCTCAACAGACCTCTTCCACCTGTTGTAACGCGGATTAGCAAGCAGTTCGCCGAGATATGCCGACATCGAACCCACGTTGGCCGCGATGGACATTTCATTGTCGTTCAAAACCACTATGAGGCGCTTGGTGGCATGGGCAAGGTTGTTAAAAGCTTCAAAAGATATTCCGCAACCGGCGGAACCGTCGCCGAGCACTGCCAGCACATGGTTGTTCTCACTATGCCTGTCACGCGCCACGGCCATACCAAGCGCAGAGGATATGGCGGTTCCGGAATGCCCGGCGCCAAACGCGTCATACCTGCTCTCGTCCCTTCTAGGAAAACCCGAAAGTCCCCCCATCTGCCGCAGGCTGTCGAAACGGTCCTTCCGGCCGGTAAGAATCTTGTAAGCATAGGTCTGGTGGCCGACATCCCAGACAATCTTGTCGGCAGGAGGGTCAAAAACCTTAAGCATGGCAATCGTAAGCTCAACCACGCCCAGGTTCGCGGCAAGGTGGCCGCCGTTCCTGCTTACGGTATCAATGATCTTCTCCCGTATCTCAGCGGCCAGGGAATTCAGCTCATCCAGGCTCAGGCTCCTGAGATCAGCAGGCAAATTGACTTTATCTAGAATACTGCTCATTTCTTTAAACTTCTTCCTGTTGTTTCCTTAACCGCGGATCCAGTGCATCCCTCAGGGCATCTCCCAGCAGGTTGAATGCCAGCACTATCAGGAATATCGCCAGCGTTGTAAACACAAGCTCCCACCAGACACCGTACCAAAGCCTGAATCTGGCATTGCTAATCATTATACCCCATGAAGGTTCATTTTGCACCCCAATCCCGAGAAAACTCATTATCACCTCTGTTTCGATCGCTGCGGGGAACCTGAGGGAGAAATTAATGATGATTATGTGAACAATATTGGGCAATATGTGCCTGAATATTATCCGGCTGTCCCCCAGGCCCATTACACGCGCGGCTTTCACGTAAGCCAGTTCCTTATGTTTCAACACTTCTCCCCTGATAAGGCGGCAGAGATGCACCCAGGTAGTCAGCCCGATACCAAGGTAGACTCCGGTCAGACCTTTGCCCACAACCATGGAAATCGAAAGTATGAACAGAAGCGCCGGCATGCTTGCAACCGTGGAATAGAGCCACACGATAATGTCATCTACCCATCCGCCAAAATAACCCGCCAGACAGCCGAAAAGAATCGCTATAGGTATGGCAATGAGCGAAGTAATTATCCCAACCTGGAAAGCAATCCTGACGCCCTGCACGATTCTCTGGAAAACATCCCGGCCCAATCCGTCCGTTCCCATCAGGAAGAACCTGGTCTTCACGGAACCGTCAAAAGCCTTTACACAACTCCAACCCGGCCGCTTGTATTGAAAATCAAGATCCTGCCGCTGGTATGGAGGTATCTGCCCCTTGACGTTGCCGGCCATCAATACCCTGGCAAGAACTTTCTGCACCGGCACAAGAACCTCCGGGGGGTTGGTATTGATTATGTTGTAACGCCAGTAAACAATCTCGCCGTAAACAGCGGTGACCGCGAAGACAAGGATAATGCCCAGGCTTGCCATCGCCAGCCAGCTGCCCTTCAGCGCATGCCACGCGCCGGCCCACAGCGACTTTCCGCCTGCATCCGTTTTTTCATTTTCCAGCGTCATCTCAATTTAACCCTCGGGTCGACAAACGCATAACACAAATCCGTTACAAGGTTGGCAATGACATAAATAACCGCGCCAACGAGGACTGCCGCGCGGACAACATCAAAATCCGAGCTGAGGATCGCGTTCACGGAGAGGTTTCCAAGACCGGGTATTCCGAAGAATGTTTCCAGCAGGAGGCTGCCGGTATAGAGAAACGGTATGGCCATGACAACGCTGGTAAGAATAGGGATCATAGCATTCTTAAGCACATGCTTCAGCATCACACCGCGCTTACTGACCCCCTTTGAGAAGGCAGTCCTAACATAATCCTTGTAGACTTCATCCAGGATTACGGTCCGGTAGAAGCGTAAACCGCCGCCTATTCCACTGAACACGCCTACCAGGACCGGAAGTATGACATATTTCAGGCTTTCAAAACCCCAAACAGGGAACATGTGCAGGCGGTATGCGAAGACATACTGCCCTCCAATTATCCAGACCAGGTAGGGAACACTCATCAGGATCACCGATATAACAACAAAAAACCTGTCAATGAATCTGTTGCGGTAATATGCGCAGACAAGCGCCAGCAGGACCTGGACAACCAGTCCTATGAAGAATATCGGCACTGTAAGGATAAGCGACGGAACTAATCCGCCGAGGATCATGATGGAGACTTTCTGGTTCGTCTCGGCTGATATCCCGAAATCGAAACGCACAATCTGTCCCAGGAAAAAGAACAACTGGGAGTCGAAGAAACCGCCGGCCCGTTTATACAGGGCGAGCGACTTGACCTCGATTGGCGCCACGGCTACGTGAAAACTAAACTTCAGATCGCCCGGTTCTGCGGGAGTCCGGAATTCAACAAACCGCTTTTTCCAGAGATCAGCATTGAGAGAAACAACCTTAACAACGGTGGTACCGCTGGTAATGACAAACCTGGCAGAATCGGGTTCACTCCATCCACCATCCCGGCACACCAGTTCCCACCTGTAATCGGTATTCGGCTTGAGTTCGAAAGAAAGCGGGACACTGTATTCACGGCCCGCAGGAAGTATCAGGCGATTCGGATTATTCGTATAAACTACGGCAGGAATGTTTCCCCAAGGTGCCGCGCTGAACCTGAAATCCGACCTGTAAGCCCTTGTCTTCCCCCACATCCCGCATATCAGCGGCTTGTCGTATCCGCGCTGTACGTCGTATTCCTCAAGGCGCTGCGCAGTGGCCTGTTTCCCAAGTTTCAGCATGGCAGGGTCGCCGCCCGCCACATTAAACAGCACAAAGGTAACGAGGATCACCCCAAGCACTGTTGGAATCATGTACAATATTCTTCTTATTATGTATCCGGACATTTACCGCAATCCCGTCAGTTATTACTGCCTTCCCTGGCTTTCCACTGCCTTCGCTCTTCAGAATCAACACGGATATACTTGGTCATTCCGTACGGAAAATCATGGGGCTTGAAGTTCTTCAGCCAGTGATGGCAGAACTCGTACGACATGTCATTATGGAGAAAGATCCAGGGACAGTCGTCCATAACCATATTCTCCATTTTCCTATAAAGATTTGTTCTCTGCGGACAATCAAACATTACCCCTGCCTGCTCGAAAAGGGCGTCGAATTCCCGATTGACGTAGTTGCACCTGTTGGGACCCGGCGAACTGTTCGGACTGTAGAAAAGCTGGAGGTTGTTTGCGGCGTCAGGATAATCCGACGCCCACATGAGCCTGAACATCTGGCACTGGCGTCTCTCAATCTTCGCAAGAAAGGCCGGCAGACTGTTGTAACTCGGCTTCAGCATGACACCGATCTTGCCCATGAAGTCAATTATCAGCTCGGTTGATTCCCGCAGCGACGTTTCGGCGCTGGCAAGGTCGAGAACAAGTTGAAGGTTCTTGCCTGTCGCGGGATCAATGCCGCCCGGGTAGCCGGCTTCAGCCAGCAGTTTCCGGGCTTTATCCAGGTCAAACGGATTAGCCGACGGCTTATTCTCAAATCCGGGCATAGCGGAAGGGATTGGGCCCCTGGCCCGTACAACCCTTCCTCCAAAATACCTTTCCCACTCGGCGGAATTGAACGCACAGGTCAAGGCCTGACGCAGTTTCCTGTTCTTTCCGACAACGGGATCATCCATGTTGAAAGCGATATAGTAGACATCCAGATTGGGGATCGAAATCAACCTGATCCCTTTCCTGACAAGATCATCCGTCAATTCACCGCGTCCGGTAACAGCAGCATCCCAGTTGTCGCGCGTTATTTCCGACAATTCAAGATCACCCATCATGAACTTGAGCCACTTTGTCGTCTCATCCTTGATTACATACTGCACTACACGGTCAAGAAAGGGTATCTCCCGGCCGGCATCATCAAGCAGGCCTTTCTCCCTGTCAGCCGGTTCTCCTTCCGACGGGTAGTATTCCTTCCTCCCCTTCTCTTTCCACTTTGGATTTCTGACATATTCAACAGCATAGTCCCTTTTCCATGACCCGAGCATAAAGGGACCCGTTCCAACGGGATGATTGATGAATTCCCTTCCATAGCACTCGACAGCTTCGCGCGGAACGGCAAAGGCATAATTCATCGTCAGGATCCAGAGAAGCTGGGGATATTTCTTCTTAAGCCGGATCTGCAGAGTGTATCGGTCGATCGCCTTGAGGCCTTCCACGTCGCGATTGTAATCAGCCGGCTTTGAGTTGCCTGCAGCTTCACGGAACTCATCGAGGCCTGCGATCCGGTCACTGAACGCCCAGTAACCCATGGACTCGTTGGCCGGGTCTGCGACACGTTTGATGGAATAAACAAAGTCATCCGCAACAAGTTCACGGCCTTTCCCGGCGGAAGCGGTGAAGCAGGGATCATCCTGGAAAAAGATGCCTTTCCTGACCTTAAAAGTATAGGTGAGGCCATCTGCCGAGATCGCGGGCATGGATTCGGCCAGCGCCGGTTCAACCCTGTATGGCCTTGCGAGGTACGAATACTGCAGGAGGCCCTCATACATCTGGCTTACTGCGGCCGCCGAACTGATATCCCCCGATTTAACGGGATCAAAGCCTCGGATTTCCTTCGTATGACGGAACAAAACAGTCTCGCCCCTGCGCTCTTCGAGGTTCCTGATGCCGCACGCTGTGACAAAAACAGCCAGGAATCCCAGGAGACAAAATACCCCGCTGACACAAGTCCAGCGGGGCAAGTTGGCAAATCGTTTCATTATTTGGATGGCGTCTGGCTGGTGCCGGTGGAAGCCGGAACCACTGGCGCCGTCTCGGGTTTAACCGGCGTCACGGGCGCAGGCGGAACTGGCGCTGCGGGCTGATCAACCGATGACGGAATACCCTGGAGCGGCAACTGGCCTGCAGGCATCCCGCCTGACGGAGCCTCTGTGCCGGTATTTTGGGAAGGCAGCTGCCGGACATTCATAGGCTGTGCCGCTGCCGGCGCGATTTTGTCCGCAAGCGATTTCGTCGCCGCCCTGTGCTGGCCTGCACCCATAAGCGACAGTATGGTAGTATTCACAAGGAAAACTACTGCAAGAACTGCGGTAGTTTTTGTAAGAATATTACCTGCCTGCGCGCCGAATAAGGCCTCGCCGACGCCGGCGCCAAAAGCCAACCCCATGCCTCCACCCTTCGATTTTTGAAGGAGAATAATGCAAACCAGAAGCACGCAGGTAACAACTTCAACAAAGACAAGAAAACCTCTTATTATGTCCACAGCTTTATCTCCTTTTAAGGCGGAGGCTCTATATTGCCAGCCGCACTATTTCAGCAAAAGACCGTGCGTCAAGCGACGCGCCGCCAATAAGTCCACCATCAATATCAGGCTGGGAAAGAAGTTCCCCGGCATTTGACGGTTTCATGCTTCCGCCATACTGAATCCGTATTGACTGTGCCACTTCCTCATTTAGAATACTACCAAGTACCTGGCGGATTGAAGCATGCATCTCCTGTGCCTGCTCCGGGGTCGCGTTGCGACCGGTGCCTATTGCCCAGACAGGCTCATACGCAACGATCACCCTGGCAAGGTCATCGCCTAATCCCGCAAGGCTTCCGGTAAGCTGTGCCTTTACAACATCTTTTGCCGTTCCGCCCTCGCGCTCCTGAAGCGTCTCGCCAACGCAGACTATCGGAACCAGGTTGCCTGCGATGGCTGCTTTCACCTTCTTGTTCACGATCTCATCAGTCTCGCTGAACATAGCCCGCCGCTCGCTGTGACCTAGTATAACGTAGTGACAGTAAATGGTGCGCAGCATTCCCGCCGAAATTTCGCCAGTGTATGCTCCATCGTTGGCCCAGTGCATGTTCTGCGCACCAAGCTTGACATGAGTCTGGGCAATTATATCGCCGACTGTTTTGAGCGCCGTAAAAGGCGGACAAAGTACAACGTCCACCTCGCGACAGTCCGCCAGTTCCTCTTTTATGTCAGAAGCCAGATCCCCTGCCTCGGCAACGGACTTGTTCATTTTCCAGTTACCGGCAATGATTTTCTTTCTCAATTTCTTAACCATTGAAACCCCTCTATTTATCGCTCAATGCAGCAACACCAGGCAGCTGTTTGCCTTCCAGGAATTCCAGGCTTGCTCCGCCACCTGTGCTGATATGAGTCATTTTGTCTGCCAAACCGCTCTTGTTCACTGCGCTCACGCTGTCACCGCCGCCGACAATACTCAGGCACTTCGTAGATGCAATAGCCTTTGCAACCGCCAGCGTCCCGGCCGAGAATTCCTTGATCTCGAAATATCCCATCGGGCCGTTCCACACGACCGTCCTGGCCTTCGAGATCTCATCCGTACACAGCTTTATGGTAGCAGGACCCACGTCAAGCGCCATCCATCCGTCTGCAATCCCCTTCTCGGCAACCGTCTCAACCTTTGCGCCGGGCTTGAGGGCTTTTGCCGCAAAATCAAAACCGTCGGTCACGACATTATCCACGGGCAGGATAACCTTCACATTCGCTGCAGCAGCCTTCGCGAGGATATCCTTTGCCAGGGCAACCTTGTCCTCCTCGACAAGCGACTTGCCGGTGGGCAGACCTTTAGCCCTGTAGAAAGTGTATGCCATGGCGCCGCCGATGATAAGAGAATTAACCTTTGAAAGAAGGTTGGTGATCACATTGACCTTGTCGCTCACCTTGGCACCGCCGAGAATCGCCACGAACGGGCGTTCCGGGCTTGCAAGCGCCTTGCCGAGGTAATCTATCTCTTTTTCCATCAGGAAACCCGACACATTGTCCCTGAAGAACTTGCAGACCACCGCTGTTGAAGCATGAGCCCTGTGAGCCGATCCGAACGCATCATTGCAGTAAACCTGGCCAAGCTCCGAAAGCTTCCTGGCCATTTCTTCCTGCTTCTTCTTCATCTCCGCTTTGGCCGCTTTCTTCTGCTCCTCGGCAACGTCATCGGGAAGCTTTACCTTGCCTTCCTCTTCCTTGTAAAACCTGGTGTTCTCAAGCAGCAGGATTTCGCCGGGCTTCAGGGCTGCAGCCTTCGCCTTCGCCTCTTCACCTATACAGTCAGGAGCAAAGGCAACGGGCTTCTTTATAAGCGCCGAAAGACGCGTCGCAACGGGCTGCAGGCTGAATTCTGGCTCAACCTTCCCCCCCTTGGGCCGGCCGAGATGGCTCATAAGCACCAGGGAAGCACCTTTGTCCAGGCAATAGCTTATGGAAGGAATTGCAGCTGTAATTCGCGTGTCGTCAGAGACTTTTCCGTCTTTTATGGGAACATTAAAATCGACACGCATCAACACGCGTTTACCTTTGACATCGACATCACGAAGCGTTTTCTTGTTCATCTATGCTCTCCCGAAACAAGCGCCGGGGCGTCTATCAGGACGCCCCAGCGCATAAACAAACCAAACCACTGACTGCGACTACTTTACAGAATTCATATGGACAATGAGGTCAATAACCTTGTTGGAATAACCCCACTCATTGTCATACCACGAAACAACCTTCACAAAGTTCGGATTCAGCATGATACCGGCACCTGCGTCAAAAATGGAAGTGCGCGAATCATGGTTGAAGTCCGTGGACACAACCTCGTCCTCGGTGTATCCCAGTATGCCCTTAAGCTCGCCCTCGGAAGCTTTCTTCATTGCTTCCTTGATCTTCGCATAAGCCGATTCGGCATCAGCACCCGGAGCCTTCTCCAGGCGGCAGGTCAGGTCAACAACTGATACGTTCAGCGTCGGGATGCGAAACGCCATTCCCGTCAATTTGCCCTTGAGCGCCGGAATGACCTTGCCGACAGCCTTTGCAGCTCCCGTTGAAGACGGGATAATGTTTCCAGCCGCCGCACGGCCGCCGCGGAAATCCTTCTTGCCGCCGGGACCGTCCACTGTCTTCTGCGTGGCAGTCGTCGCGTGAACTGTGGTCATCAGGCCTTCCGAGATTCCCCAGTTATCGTTCAGCACTTTTGCCACCGGAGCGAGGCAGTTTGTCGTGCATGACGCGTTGGAAACCATGGTCTCACCCTTGTAAGCCTTGTGGTTCACGCCCATCACAAACATAGGTGTGTCGTCCTTGGAAGGAGCAGACATCACGACGCGCTTGGCCCCCGCCTTGAGATGCCCCTCTGCCTTGGCTTTCTCCAGAAAAAAACCTGTCGATTCACAAACGTATTCCGCGCCGATATCTCCCCACTTCAGGTTAGCCGGGTCCTTCTCTGCGGTAAGACGGATATTCTTTCCGTTAACCACCAGCGCGCCATCAGCTGCTTCAACGGTGCCCTTGAACTGGCCATGAACTGTGTCGTACTTCAGAAGGTACGCCAACTGCTTGGAATCAAACAAGTCGTTGATACCAACAATTTCGACCTTGGGATTTTCAGCTGCCGCACGAAACACCAGCCGTCCGATACGCCCGAACCCGTTTATACCTATCTTGATGCCCATAATACACTGACCTCCTTTTTCTTTTCTGCTGTTAAACAAGCCCTATAACCTACAAACCGGTACACCATGAGTCAATACGACAATCTGCGAAAATACGACTTCCAGAATGTGCCTGTTTGAAATCACCCTGGCATTGCCTGGCTTTTGCCCACCCAGGGTATGCTGAAGAATGAAGGGATGAAATAATCCAGACCACGCCAAAAGTCAAGCGAATAGGCGTTTCAGCAGCGGCAGGCCTGCGGAGCCTGCCCTTTGAGAACTTCAGGGTATTGTGAACGGTTCTTACGAATTGACTCTAATGGCTTGAATCAGGCCGCCGGGGCTGTCAATATCCTGATGTGACGGATTAACCCATGAGAATAATGGACAGATATATTCTGCGTGAATTCCTGATTCCTTTTGCATACATCATTGCAGGGTTCAGCATGATGAGCATCGTCATCGATCTCTTCAACCATCTCTCGGGATTCATGGAAGCAAAGGCAACGGCCTGGCTGATTGTACGTTACTACTCCTGCATCTTCCTCCAGACCCTGGAATATATCCTGCCGGCTTCGCTGCTTTTCGCGACCATGTACACGCAGTCACGCATGGCAAAGAACAATGAACTCACTGCAATGAGGGCGTGCGGTGTAAGTTTTGCCCGCATCATGACCCCCTATCAGGCCGTGGCTTTTGTATTAAGCGCCGCATCAGCAATTCTCAAGGAGACCGTTATACCATTTACGACCCAGTGGGCAGAAACCATGTCAGACAACAAGTTTCGCATCCCCAAGCACCAGATGCTCGTCAACATTTCATATTATAACAGCATCAACAGCCGGATATGGACCGTTAATGCTATCGACATGAGCGACAAGTGGCTTGGGGGCATAAAAGTCAAGCTGGAGCGCAAAGACAACACCTGTTACGAAGAAATTACAGCTCGCAAGGGAAAATACATGGACGGACAATGGTGGTTCTTTGACGGGCAAAGACAGCTGTGCAATGCCGACGGAATCCCGGACAGGGGAAAGCCTCCCGTGCCGATCAGCTCAGCCGGGGAAGCAATACCAGAATTAACGGAAACATTCTCCGACCTTATCAGCGAAGAAAGGGCGTGGGAGTATTTCACGACACTCGAAATGCTCGACTACCTTGACAAGCACCCGAACATTTCAGATGAAGGCACGACGATCAAGAAAACGGATCTTCACGCACGCCTTGCACTTCCATGGGCCGGCCTGATAGTAACCCTGTTCGGAATTCCGGTTGGGGCCCGGGGCAGCAAGCAGAATGCCGTGGTAAGCATAATTCTTGCCGTTGCGCTATTTCTGGGTTTTTATTTCCTGACTCAGTTTGGTATATTCTGTGCCAAGACACATTTAGTATGGCCCTGGCTCGGGGCATGGTTCTCAAATATTGTAGCATCAGCAGCAGGCATAGTGATGGTAAGAGGAATGAAGTAATATTCAGATAAAATCAACGAAAGGATTTAATCATGTCTCTTTTACGCGAACTGTTCGAAAAAGCCGTGGCATGTGGTTCTTCAGATATCCATCTCAAGTCGGGAGCCGAACCTTTCTTCAGGGTGCACGGCACGCTCCGGGGAAGCGGATTCGAACAGCTTACACCGGAGTACATGCTCGCCATTACCAAGGAACTCCTGCCACCTTACCTGGAGAAAAGCTTCGAAGCAGAACACGAGGCGGATTTCTCACATTCCGAAGAGGGACTTGGCCGCTTCAGGGTGAATATCTTCCTTTCACAGGGCATCCCTACAATAGCAATGAGATACGTAAAATCCAGGATACCGACTTTCGAAGACCTCAGGCTGCCCCTGCACCTCAAGGAACTGGCGAAGGTGGAACGCGGCATCATCCTCCTAGCAGGCACCACCGGAAGCGGAAAATCAACAACACTTGCCGCAATCATTTCCGAAATGAACAGGACCCAGGAGAACCGCATCATCACTGTGGAAGACCCCGTAGAATACCTGTTTGCAGATGACAAATGCGTTATCACGCAGAGGGAAGTAGGCCTCGATACACTAAGCTACCAGAATGCCCTCAAGTACCTGATGCGCCAGGACCCTGATGTGATTCTCATCGGCGAAATGCGCGACAAGATGAGTATCCGCACAGCCCTTCTCGCGGCCGAAACCGGCCACATGGTCCTTTCAACACTTCACGCCGGAACCTCAAGCCTGGCTGTACCCAGAATGCTCGACGTGTTTCCTCCTGACGAACAGGACCAGATACGCATGGGTATCGCCGGAAACCTGTACGCAATAATATGCCAGAGACTGATTCCCGATACTACCGGAGGCGCTGTGCCGGCGGTTGAAATCATGATCAACACTTCAACCGTGAGAAAATTACTTGAAAAAAACAAACTTGATATGCTCGGCGCGGCAATCGAAACCGGGAAAGAGGACGGAATGCAGTCATTCAACCAGTCCGTTTATGACCTCATCAAGCGCGGTTTGATTACAGAAACAAACGGCATGATGTATGCCACAAACCCGGAACAGCTGAGGATGAACCTTCAGGGCATATTCCTGGACGAGGGCAAACGCATCCTGGCAACCTGAAGCTGCGTTCCCGGGAACCATCGGGTCTGTGCTTTTTACTGTATCGCTATGCAGAACTTATCAGATATGGCATTTCTTGTCACCGGCTCCACCCGCGGCATCGGCCGCGCCATAGCCGGACAGCTCGCGTCGTGCGGCGCAATCGTCGGCATCCACGGCCGCTCCGAAGACGGCGTAAACGCGGCGTGTGCCGAAATGACTGCCGCAGGAAACCGGGTTGTTCCCGTACCGGCAGACTTCAGCAACCCGGAAACAGCCGCAGGTGCGGTTCGCGCATTTCACTCAAAATCAGGCCGCCTCGACGGGCTGGTTAACAACGCCGGCGGCGGTAAGGCGGTTGCATTCCGGGGCATGACACTGGAAAAATGGAGGGCAACTTTCAGTATCAACCTCGAAGCCGCAATGATGGCATCACGAGAGGCTTACAGCATAATGCGCGGAGCAAAATGTGGCAGCATCGTCAACATCGCATCCCTCGCGGCTCATGGTCCCGGCAAATGGATGGGCGCCGACTACGCCGCAAGCAAGGCGGGACTGGTCAGCATCACCCAAAGCCTAGCATTTGAAGCCGCAAGGTTCGGAATCAGGGTAAACGCCATATCGCCTGGAATGGTCGAAACCGACATGACGTCGATCCTGCCCGAAGAAACAAGGAAATCACTCAGCATTCCCATGGGCAGGCTTGGAAGGCCCGGGGAAGTTGCCAGTACTGTTCTTTTCTTATTGTCGGATGAATCAAGTTATATTACAGGACATGTCCTCCATGTTGATGGCGGCCTTTGGATGTAGAAACTCAGCCTACAGAACGGAAATATAATGAATAACAGGCGCGTAGTTGTTTCAGGAATCGGCGTCGTAACTTCTCTCGGCCTTGACGAGACAACTTTTTGGCAGAATATGGTCGCAGGCAAATGCGGCATTAACAGGATCAAAGCTTTTGATATTGCCAACTACAAGGCACAGAACGGCGCCGAGGTTGACAACGAACAGCTTGCCTCCGTCATGGCGGCAAGGCAGTTGAAGGCTTCTGACCGCACGGTGGATTTCGCTATGGCGGCATCCGTCGAAGCCCTCGAGACAGCGGGACTGAAACCGGCTGACGTGTCTCCACAGTCCACGGAAATGGCAGTCATTCTCGGAACAGGCATAGGCTGCAATCACACACTGTTGTCAGCCAATGAAGGATTCGAGGCCAGGGGGATCAAAGGGGTTCGCCCAACCACAATCCCCCGCTGCATGGCCAATGCAATTTCTTCACAGATTTCCATGAAGTTCAAACTCACAGGCCCGAACTACGTTGTTGTTTCAGCCTGCACCTCCGCCACAACAGCCATGGGGATCGCCTACAGGATGGTAAAAGACGGCACTGTCGATCTTGCCCTCACGGGCGGAACTGATGCCGTGTTTGAACATCGTATATATGCGGGCTGGAACAACCTTGGAGTAATGGCCGTCAACCCGCTCCCGGAGAAATCATGCCGGCCATTCGACAGGGACCGTAACGGATGCGTGCTTGGCGAAGGCGCAGGCATCCTGGTAATCGAATCCCTCGAGAGCGCACTGCGCCGCAAGGCCAGAATACGCGGCGAAATTTGCGGCTTCGGCGAATCTTCAGATGCCTCGCACATAACCCACCCGAGCCCGGAAGGACAGGCAAAGGCCATCACCAATGCACTGAAATCCGCAGGAATGACCCCGAAAGACATAGGCTTTATCAACGCCCACGGCACAGCCACCCGCACAAATGACGAGTGCGAGAGCCAGTCAATCCGGCTGGCAATGGGAGGCGAAACCGACCGTATTCCCGTGGCTTCAAACAAGTCTTTCTTCGGCCATACCCTCGGCGCATCAGGCGCGATTGAAACAATCGCGACTATTCTCGGGCTTGAAAAAAAGATCGTGCCCGCCAATCTGAACCTTGATAATCCCGATCCGGCATGTAATCTTAACTTTGTCGGGAACGAACCCATGCCTGTCACGGCGAAGACCGCAATGAAGAACAGTTTCGGCTTCGGCGGAAATAATGCAGTGCTGGTTCTGAGCCGCTACGAAGATTGAACGATTCCTCCTGGAACTGAGATAAAGATAGAAACTGAAAGGATGTCCATGACACAGGAACAGATCATAGAGAAACTGAGGACCATGATGAGAAAAACCTCCCAGGCAAAAGTCGACTGGGATGCCGTTAACACCGACTCTCCCATCGCCTCGCTGGGCTTTGACTCACTCTCAATCCTGGACCTTGTTTACGATATCCAGCAGGAACTCGGCCTTGAATTCGAGGCGGAAGAACTGGTCAAGGTCAAGACGGTTGGCCAACTGGCGGCTTTCCTGGCAGGCAAGCAGAAATAGCAACCGGTGAAAAAACTCCGCCATCTCCTCGAATACGCTGCTGCCAGGTTTGGCTTTTTCCTGCTGGACCGGATATCCCTCCCTGCCGCCATAGCGCTGGGCCGCAGGCTTGCAGATTCATGGTACTTCCTGAACAAGTCCCGCCGGCAGATTGCGAAAGAAAACATCTTGAAGGCAAAGATCGCGTCTACCGATTCCGAGGCCAACCGCATAGCACGCGACTCTCTCAGACATTTCGCAGTTCTGGCGGTCGAATACCTGAAGGCGGAAAATGTCCTGAACGAAGGTAACTGGAAAGAACATGTTGAGCTGGACGTATCACCGGAAACAATGGCAATCATCAGGGAACCGGGCCGCGGGATAATCCTGGTGTCGGGACATTTCGGCAACTGGGAAGTTGCCGCCCAGATTCTCTCTTACATCAAGCCGGTAGCCGGAATCACCCGCGACATGAATAATCCCTACACCGACCGGCTGATGAAACAGCGGAAGCAGAGGGACCGCTACACCCTGACACCGAAACACGATGCGGGTGTGGACCGCCTGCTTTCCGTCCTGAAGAAAGGCGAAATCCTGGCGCTCCTCATAGACCAGCACGCGTCCGAACGCGGCATGCCTGTTGATTTCTTCGGCATTCCAGCTTCTACACATACTTCGCCTGCCCTGCTCCACCTGATAACCCGGGCTCCAATTTGTTTCGGCTATTGCCTGAGAACAGGACCCATGTCCTACAAATTCAAGGCTGTTGCGCCCATAATCCATAAACCAACGGGCAACAGGCAACATGACGTCCACACGATCCTTGAACAACTGAACCACGAACTTGAAAACGCCATCCGCCAGAATCCCGAACAGTACCTCTGGGCCCACAGGAGATGGAAGATTCCGCCTCCCCGGGTATCCTGAAACAAAACACGCTTATGATAACCAGCATAATCTTTGATATGGACGGAGTCCTCACAGACTCTGAACCCATCATAAACGCAGCCGCCATCGCCGGCCTGCGCGAATACGGCGTTAACGCGAAACCGGACGATTTCCTGCCATTTCTCGGGACAGGCGAGGACCGCTACATCGGCGGAGTGGCCGAACTCTACGGAAAACAATACTCGCCCGGCATGAAGAAACGCGTCTACGAAATATACCTGCAGATACTGCCTGGCATGATCAAGCCGTTTCCCGGCGTGCTCGACCTGACACGGCGCTTGAAAACAGCAGGTATCGGAATTGCCGTTGCATCCAGCGCCGACATGATCAAGGTCACAGCCAACCTCAAAGGAATAGGGCTTCCGCTTGATGACTTCGACACGATCATTTCCGGCGACGACGTCTCCGGAAAGAAACCTGCTCCTGATATTTACCTTGCGACAGCAGAGAAAATGCGGATCACACCGGCAAACTGCTGTGTCGTCGAAGACGCGATCAGCGGAATCACGGCCGCAAAAGCCGCGGGTATGCGCTGCGTGGCGGTCGAACAGAGTCTTCCGGCGGAAAAGCTGCTGACGGCAAGACCGGACTGCGTACGTAAAGGGATCGCCGATATCAGTTTTGAAGACCTGGGCCTTGCGGCTCGAGCTTGATCAGTGTTATCTCCGGCGGAATTAGAAACCTGAACGGCGGACCCCAGGTCCCCACCCCTCGATTGACATACATACTGACCCTGTCTCCCGCCTGATGGCTCATTCCCCCGACGACGGGATAGAACATACTTACAAATAAGTTAAAAGGGAACATCTGCCCGCCATGGGTATGGCCCGAAAGCTGGAAATCAAAATTCTTCCTTGCCGTGACCGTAAGCTCCGGCTGGTGTTTAAGCAGGATCGAAACAAACCCGGCATTGCCGGTGGACAGCGCCGCTTCATCATCGTAACAGGGGTTGCCCGTATACCTGCCCGCCACGTCATCCACTCCGGCAAGAAGAACGCTGCCCGCAAGAGGAACAGCTTCCTGCCTCAAAACGCGGAAGCCGGCCCTCTTATGGAAAGCCAGGGCATCGTCCATGCCGATATAGTAATCATGGTTGCCAAGCACCGCGAATTTGCCCAGCGGCGGATTAATGCCCTTCAGCATCTCCGCAAGATACTCTATGCTCACACACCTGGAATCAATCAGGTCTCCAGTACAGACCAGGACATCCGGCTTAAGTGCTTCTATTCTCCTGACTATTTCGGGCAGGAAGTGCCTGCCCCTGTACACGCTTACGTGAACGTCGGAAACCTGAACCAACCTTATGGGTTTGGCATCCCGGGCAAGACACCTTATGGACATCTCGACAACCCTGATCTTCGAAGCTTCAAACGTACCGTAAACGGCGGCAGTTGCGATCAGCCCCAGCATTACCGCAAATGCGGGCCGCACAGGCAGTGCCCGTGCCGGAAAAATCCGATTCCATATATCGACAAACGGAGCAGTCACGCAGAACCACAAAAGGCAGCCCATCCACGGATAAGCAACCGTGGCCACCAGCGCCGACAGGCCGGGATAACCGTATTTGTCGCTGATACGGATAAGGAAAGTGGATCCTACCATGAACAGGCAATAGAGCCCGAAAAGGATATGCAGCAGCTTGAACGACGGAAGAATACGGCGAACCCAGCGGAACAGGTAGTAGTGCATCAGTCCATAGACCGATACAAAAATAACAACAAACATTGAGAACGCGACAAATCTCGGACTCATTCCCGTCATTCTTTACCATTCGAGAATCCGCTTTGACAGGAATTTCCTCTCATCACCACTGACAGGATCTATAAATGAAAGCTCCTTTGCCAGGAGTTGAAGCGGTTTATCGAACCCCTTCTTGGGTTCAGGCTGCAGAACGGGATAATAGAAGTCATTGATAATCCTGCTCCCTATCATCGTCATGTGGAGCCGGAGCTGATGCTGCTTGCCGGTGAAAGGCTTGAGCACAAAACATCCCATGCCGTTCCTTTCATCAACAAGCCTGATAAGCGTTCTTGCATTCGCCTTCCCGTCTTCATTCTTCGACAGGAACCACGGTTCTCCCCTGACGATACGGCTTTCGACACTCCATTCTTTCCTGCCCGGCGCATGAGGAAGGACACCGATTGCCTCGTACGCCTTGCTCACCCGGCCAAGCCTGAAAAGATCACTGTAGAGGCTTCTTGTTTTCCTGCATGTTGAAAACATGACCAGGCCGGCCGTTTCCCGGTCAAGCCGGTTCACAGGCGCAAGGTCCTTAATGCCTGTATTTCTACCCAGCCGGTACAACAGGCATTCATTAACATAAGGACCCGAAGGAATCACCGGCAGGAAATGCGGCTTGCAGGCGATAAGAAAATGCTCATCCCTGAAAACAATCTCCTCCTTGAACGGAATTACAGGTTCGCTTTCAACTTCGCGGCGGTAGCATAGCCTGAGGTTCACACGATAAGGCGTGTCCATAGAAACCGGCCGGCCAGAGTCATCAGTCACGAAGCCTCTTTCAAGCCTGGAACGCCAGACATCCCGTCCAACCCTGCTGAATCTCCTGTCCAGGAAATCAAGCATCGAAGGAAACGGGGGCTCAGCCAGCGGCAAGGTCACATACGATAGATACGGAGCAATGCTGCTTTCCTCTTTTTTGTTCTTTTTGCAGTTCATTCTGGAAATGATCGGGCCTCTCTTGCAGCAAATAGTAACCCGGCATGTCCGGTCCGGCAAGGTTTTACAGGGTAAAGCGGGCAACCGGCGAAGGAAGGAATTCTTTACTTTACTCCCTAAAATACGGAGTATATCCTTATAAAAGAAGTACGTTTATTATGTCCGAACCGTTCAACAACCGTAAAACGGGAAGAAATATGCCCAAGACAGACATTCCGACCAGGCTATTGAGAAAAGGCGATGTTCTTTTCAGGGAAGGCGAGACGGGTACCGAGGCATATCTGATAAAGAACGGCTATGTTTCAGTGTCGAAAATGGACAAAGGGAAAAGGGTCAATCTTGCAGCCAAAGCCGAGGGGGAAATCGTGGGGGAGATGGCGCTTATTGACGATACAACGCGTTCAGCTACAGTTGTCGCAGAAAGCGACATCGAAGTGGTAATAATCACCAAGAAAGAACTTGAAGACATGCTGGCAGGCTCTCCAAAAACCCTCGCCGCAATAATTCACCAGCTCCTTGAATCATTACGCTGCGCCAACGACATAATAGCCATGTACGCGTCACGGCCAACATCAAACAAGGCGGATTAATGAATATGAAAACAATCAGATTATTGTCATCAGCAGCCATGTTCCTTGCGGTATGCCAGGGCAACCTTCACGCAGGATCGATGTCTTCATCGATCCTGGACGAATCGCTCTTAACCTCCCCGGCCCTTGAATCCTTCTGCGTAGGCTTCAATTACGACGAGAGCAAACGCGGGATCAACAACGACAATGAGAAAAGAACACTCGAAACACGAGTTTACTCGCTCTACCTCGGGTACGACCTTTCTGAGTGGTGCACATTATTCGCAACGATTGGCCAATCTGAAGCTAAACTCTCCAGCCAGAAGAAGTTCGGCCAGGGAAAAGAAAAATGGTCCATCGGGATCAACGCCAACCTGTGGCAGACTGAAATCACCAAGCCGCCCCTTTTTACAGGCCATATAAGCCTGAGACCGGCATTTGAGATTTCCCGCTGCAATTCCCAGCTTGATAGCAGCAAAACCGAATGGACGGACATATCAGCTGCCATATTCATCTGTTACGCGAAAGTCATCGATGATCCCAAATATAATCCCACCGAATTCTACGGTTATACCATCTATGTCGGACCGGCCTTCTCCATGATCGACGGCACGATAAGCGGCCGGACCGATTTCACGGAGGAAAAGAATATCGGACTTATCGCAGGACTTGACTTCTTCATAACAGGCAATTTGTCGATCGGCGGCCAGATCCAGTCATTTGACAAATTGTCCTTCAGCGGCAATTTCCGGTATCATTTCTAGGGAAAACAGGCCTAAACACGTGTGCTTCCCTGTCCTGTTACAGGATGTACAAATCCAGCTCATTTATTGTTGCACCTGCCCATCCTTAATCATATACTCGCCCCTGCTTTTTTTATTCCGAGTTCTAAACACAAACAAAATGAGGTGTTGTATGCGTAATTATGTTTCCCTGACAAAATGTACACTGGTTCTTGCGGCAGCCTGTATTCTCTCCGTCGGTTGTGCTGACAAGAAAAGGATCCAGGACCTGGAACAGAAGAACCAGGAAATGGTATCACAGATCAGCGAGCTTGAAAAGAACCTGACGGTGAAGCAGAACGAGCTGAGGACCAAGGAAGCCGATATCGCAAACCTCTCTTCGCAGGTAGCTGATGCTCAGGTCAAGCTGGCCGAAATGCAGAAAACCAAGGAAACCAAGCCAGTAGCTAAGCCCTTAGCTAAGCCGGTATCAGGCAAGAAAACCTCGACGACCGGGAAAACCACAAAAAAGGCCACAACAGCTAAATCAGCTAAGAAATAACAGTCTGATTATTCATAAGAATGAAAACGCCCCGCCTGCAGGCGGGGCGTTTATTTTTGGACAGATTATTCCACCATCGAACCGTTCTGCTGGATCTCATCAACGGACTTGAGCATCTTCTGGCATTCAGGACAAGCCGTACGGTCGACAGCCACGGGATAGTGCGACATGAAGTATTCATCCAGGTGCAACCATTTACCCCTGTCGGTCTTAACCCTGTGACAATAAAGACATGTCATCAGAAGCTGCTTAACCAGCTTCCTCTGCCTTTCGTAAGAATGTCCGACCGCAATAATGCCGGTTACTACAATGGCAGCGGAAAGAAGGCTCGCCCTGTAAAGGTTGAACGGTGACGCATCTACTCCAAACACGCGGGCCGGAAGATCAAGAACCTCGCTGGCCCACACAAAACACAAGAGCAGTATAAAAGCTATGAACTGCCATAACGCAATACTTGAGAAAGCATCTTTTTTCGGGGAAAATGCGCTGCTTAGTTTGTCCATATATCCTCCGCAAACAGTGTACTCTGGCTGCTCTTTTTCGGGTGATAATATCACGGCAGGATAGATGAGACAATTGTATTTACAAAGAAAACACAAAAAAAGGGAAAACTTCCAGGTCAGCGCTTCTGTTCCTGCCCGATCTGGTATTTCTGGACAAGGAATTTTGCATCAGGATTGGTTCCGGAAATTGCAAGCAAGTCGCCCACAATCTTGTTAAGCTCTGTCTTTATGCTCCGCGCCCGGTTAACCACCGCTTCGCGCTGACTGACAGCCTTCTGCAGCCCTGCTCCCTGCGACTTTGTAAGATAAAGTTCCCACCCTAGAAACAGCAGTACTGCAACCATGAGTATTGCAACGGGAAGAAAAATACCCTGCTGCGAAGGCATGTTATCCCCGCTCTGGCAACATTGTGTCTGTTCGGCCGGCTTCATATCCTTGTTGTCTGCTTCGGGGTCCATTCTCTATTTTCCCGCCGTCTTTTTTACGGCTTTTCCCTTAGTAGTTGTTTTGCTTTCAACAGCGGTCCCTTTTCGCACAGCGGGAACACTCACGGCTGCAGTTTTATTCGTCTGGACTGCAACCGGCGGTTTCTGCAAAGGAACATCGATGCCATACTTGGCCAGAACGGAACGCATTTCCTGGTTAACGGAAGCTGATTGCCTCATGTCCTGGAGAAGACTTATGCCCATCTGCTGGCATGAATTGCCAAGTTCAATCTCAGCCTGCTGCTTCTGAAGCTGGACCTGCAGCCTTTCATTGTGACGGCCGGCCATGACAATCCATATGGACAAAACAATGCACAACACGCTCAACACAAGAGTCACATTGTATTCCCAGTCTTTCATTGAGTCATATTTGTAAAGCTATACTCCTTTGATGTCAAACCCGTTCTTCCTGAAATAACAACCTGTCTCTACACCGGCGGTTTCCCATTCCAGCGTTGACAAAATACATGCCAGGCCATATGTTTGCCTGCACAAAAAATGGAAACAATTCTAAAAACACTGAAGAAAAACGGAATCCTGGTTTCCGACGGCGCCTGGGGAACTTTGCTCCAGAAACAGGGGCTCAAGCCTGGAGAATGTCCCGAACTCTGGAACAAAACACACCGGAACCTTGTCCTGAATGTTGCAAGAAGTTATGTAAATGCCGGGGCCGACATGGTCGAAACCAACAGTTTCGGGGCAAACCGTTTCAAGCTGGAACATTTCAATCTCTCTGCGAGTACGACGGAACTGAATGTTGAAGCTGCAAGTATCTCCAGGGAAGCAGCCGGAGACGGGAAACACGTTATTGCCTCCATCGGACCGACCGGAAAGCTGCTGCTTATGGGTGATGTCACCGGGGATGAAATCTACGAAGCTTTCAGGGAACAGGCCGTGGCCCTGGAGAAAGGCGGCGCCAATGCGTGCTGCATCGAAACATTCGCGGCAGTTGACGAAGCGACACTGGCCGTGAAGGCAGCAAAAGAAAACACACGGCTGGAGGTGATCTGTACTTTTACCTTTGAGAAAACACAACAGGGAGAATACAGAACCATGATGGGAGTCTCCCCCTCTGAAATGGCTGGTGCCATGATTGCAGCCGGTGCTGACATAATCGGAACGAACTGCGGTAACGGAATGAAACGCATGGCGGACATTGTCACGGAAATCCGCCGCGCTGCGCCTTCGACCCCAATTCTCGTTCATGCCAACGCCGGCATGCCGAGGAACATCAACGGTATAGACGTCTTTCCGGAATCACCGGAAGAAATGGCGGAAAACGCCCTAGCAGTAGTCAGGGCCGGAGCAGATATTATCGGCGGTTGCTGCGGGACAACGCCTGAACACATCAGCGCCATTGTGCGCGCAGTCAGCAGTAAAAGGATAACAAAATGAACATACATAAGTTTATAGCAGTCGGCGAAAACATCCATTGCACCAGAATACTGAAGGTCGGCGGGAAGTCTGTCCGGGAAACCGCCAGCGGCAAATACGCTGTCGTTTACAAGGCCGGTTCCACCACAGGAGAGCTTCCCATACCCGAAGCCTTCATGAAAAAGGCCGACTGGGCAAACGGCAAGGTAAAACACTGCTCCGTTGCCATATGGCAGGGCAACTACGGGGATTCTGCCGCCAAACAATCCGGTATCAATTACATACAGAACCTCGCCCGCATCCAGGAAGCCGCCGGGGCCTGTTACCTCGACATCAACGTGGATGAATTCAGCACCGATGTTCAGGAGAAAACAAGGATGATGAAGTGGACGGTGGATATCGTCCAGAAAGCGGTAAAGATACCGGTGAGCATCGACTCCTCCAACACAGACATACTCCGCGCCGGGCTGGAAGCGTGCGACCAGGCACGCGGAAAACCAATGGTCAACTCCGTCTCACTCGAACGTTCCGATGCCGTCAGCCTTGCCGCAACATTCAACGCGGTAGTCATCGCTTCAGCCGCAGGGGAAAAAGGCCTCCCCTCCAGCAATGAAGAAAGAATGAAGAACATTGACACACTGTTCCCCAGGCTGACTGCGGCCGGGCTCAAGAAGCAGGACATCCATGTTGATCCGCTTGTGTTCCCGATATCAACCGACGGCAACAACGGCAAGAATTTCCTGGATACAGTTTCAAGCGTCAGGACAAAATACGGGCCTGATATTCATATCGTGGCAGGACTGAGCAACGTTTCATTCGGCATGCCGAACAGGAAGCTTATCAACCAGGTGTTTGCATGGCTAGCGGTCAAGGCCGGGGCCGACGGCGGCATAGTTGACCCGCTGCAGATAAATGCCTCTATTCTCGGCGCCCTGGATACAAATTCAAAGGATTTCAAACTGGCAGAGGCGCTGTTGACGGGAAAGGATGAATTCGGGATGGAATTCATAACCGCTTTCCGCGGCGAATAAAACTGATGAGGTTCCGGGAACCATGGCCCGGAACTTGAGCCAGGTTCTTCAGGCATCAATAGGACAGCAGGCCGAACAGGATAACGAAAACGCCCAGCCCTGTTCCAATCATGCCCAGGGCCCTGCATCTGTCATCATTTTCAATCCAGTAGGCCATTGCTTTCCTGAATAGGTATGGATTCAGCACAAGGATCACCCCGATAATCACAAGCAGATAGGCGAATGACACCAGCATGATGGCACGTTGACGTGCTATATCGACTACAAGGCACGGCACCAGCAGCAGAAGCCCCCCAAGCGCCCTGGCCGCCAGAAGTTCTTCCATGAGCCTGACAACAAGGACAAAGAAAAGCGGGGCGAGAAGATACAGAGACTGCTTATAAGGTTCGAAAAACGCCAGGGGCGTTACAAAAAGCAGTCGCGTAACCCACACCGTGCAAATCGCGGTAAACACCCAGGCAAAAGCCTTGTTGCGCGGAAATGCCCCGATCAACAACCTTGCCTTTTGAGGGACCAGCAGGCACGGCAGCGAAAGGACCGCCATTACCGCCCCGATAATTACTGCGAGTTTTTCCAGATCATTCATTCCAGTTTACCGTACAAAGTCTGTTCCTTGGCGCGGTCAATCCTGACGTTCTCAATATCCCCGGGTTTTATTCCCGGCCTGGGTTCAAACAACACTATTTTATTTGTCCGGCTGCGTCCGGCCCAGCGCAACTTGTTGCGCAGGCTGACACCTTCAACCATGACTTCAACAGATTTTCCCACGCTCCTGCTGTTGATTGCGAGCCCCATCTCGTCCTGAAGTACAAGCAGAGCTTTGTTCCTGCGCATCTTCTCAGCGGCAGGCACATCGTCTTTCAGCGCGGCAGCCGGTGTACCAGGCCGAGGAGAGTATTTGAATATAAAGGAATTGTCGAATCCAATTTCCTCCATAAACCGCAGGGTTTCCTCAAAATCTTCAACTGTTTCTCCAGGGAACCCTGTAATTATATCTGTGGTCAGCGCCAGTTCCGGCATCTTTGACCGAAGCAGGTCCACTGCCCTGCGATAACCGTCCGCCGTGTAGCCGCGACGCATCATTTTGAGAATCCTTTCAGACCCTGACTGAAGGGGCAGATGCAGGTGTTCGCATACCGCCGGCAATCCTGACATTGCGCGGACAAGTTCAGGAGTGACGCCTGAAGGATGCCCGGAAGTAAACCTGATTCTCCTGACGCCATCTACCATGCTTACCGCCTCAAGCAGTCTCGCCAGCGGCTCCCTGAACCCCATCGGCGAAACATGATCATCCGGCCAGACGGGATTCGTCCTGCCATAAGACATCACGCTCTGGCCAAGAAGGGTAACATCCCGGCTCCCAAGGGCAGCAATATTCCTGACCTCCTCCACCACCTGGAAAGCCTGGCGGCTTCGTTCCTTCCCCCTGACCGATGGCACCACGCAGTAGGCGCATCCCCTTTCGCAGCCAAGCAGTATATTCACAAAAGCACAGACACGGCCGCGGAAATGGCCGGACAGCTCATCAAGGCTCTCATCCTCCTGCCCGGCATCAAGCACTGGCCCGTGTCCGCTCATGACCATGTCCAGGACTTCAGGCAGGCGTGAAAACCTGTGGGTTCCCACTGCAAAATCAAGCGCGGGTACTTCCTCGAAAATAGACTCCTTCATTCTCTGCACCATGCATCCGACGGCACCAAGGATCCTGGCAGAGGAATGCTTCTTGTTGAAAGCAAGGACTCCGAGCTTGCCGATGGCCTTTCTTTCAGCCTGCCCGCGAACGCTGCACGTATTTACAATTATGAGCTCAGCTTCAGATTCACTTTCAACAGGAACATGCCCATAGCGCTGCAACAGCTCGCTTACCGCTTCGCTGTCGCGCTCATTCATCTGGCAGCCGTATGTTTTTATGCAGAAATTCATCAGAACCTTTCTCAAAACCGGGTCAAGCCATGATCACACCGGGGGAACTGTTTAAAGGTGCAGAGATGACCACACAGGCTTGTCAAGCGTACCCTTGAGGGTGAACTCGAAAAGCTCGCTGATCGGATCGGTGATAAATTGAACAACTTTGCCCAGTACCGTTTTTTTCTTCAGAAGCCTGATCTTAACATTGAAGTCAAGTCTGCGGTCAAAATAATAATCCCCTTTCCCGCTGAAGCTGAAAATACCGCCTTCAACCAGGATCTCGTTCGAGCTGACCTTGCCGTCGCGCACAGTAAAATCCGCACTGGCGGATGTCTGCGCCAGCACAAAATCAACACCTGGCACATATTTTCTCATGAATTCCGTAAGGCCGCCAAACACCGGGAGGGTAAAGACATGGCCCTCCTTTACCCATACCTTGCCTTCACCAACAGCAGTCCGGCCATTTCCATTGCCCATCAGCCCGGCAACTTTTACGCGTGTGCCGAGCTTACCGGTGTACTTCCGTTCTTTCTCTCCAATTCCGGTTGAATCTACCAGCTCCTTAAAGTCAACATCGTCAGCTTTGGCCTCTACCGTGTAAGAAACATTGGACTGTCCGTTGGAAGGAATCACAAATACGGCTGACCCCGAGAACTTTCCTCCATGCATTTTACCCTGCAGGTTCGTGACAGTATTCGTGAAACCAGTCATGGACAAGTTGAAAGAACAGCTTTCCGTGGACAAGGGCCCTATCCCCATCCGTTCGGCTTCCACGGTTCCTTTGAAATCGCTGTTCGTCAGTCCGCCGTAATCCACCATGCCTTTTGCCTCTATCTTCACCGGGCCGTCAAAACGGAAGAACTGCCTGCATTCATTGGTAAACACTCCAACCATCTGGAAAAATGCCGGGGCATTTATACGCGAGACACCTTCAAACGTCACGCAGCGCCTGGTGAGATCAATGGTAAATACAGTTTTTACCTTCCCCTCCTTGCGTACAAGCTCAGCGATGTCAACCTTCACGAGCGCTTTCGGACCGGCCAGCTCAATATGAACACCTCCCCTGGCCTCCTGCATGTCAATGCCGCGATAGGAACATTCGTTCATTACAAATTTCCCATCCAGGGTGAAATCACCAAGCCCGTCGTTGAGTTTCCTGAACCTGGCCTCGTACTTCGGCAGCTTTTTCCCGAAATCAAACTGAGACACAAGATCAACTGTCCCGCCCATGTCCCACTCGTTCATCAGGGGTTTAAGAAGGCGCGGATCAAACTGTGTCAGCAGGTGGGCGTCAAGGATGCGGGTTTTATCATCATAAATCATATTCCCGCTGACGTCGCCTCGCATGCCGTCATGGCTCAACTCGCCGCCGATATTGTCGAACCGTATGACAGCGCCCTCAACATGGAGGTCTATCGAGAGCATATCCACGTCGACCCCCTGGACCACGCAGCGTTCGATCTCAACCACAAAATCTGCTTTCCTGCCTTCTGAGCTAGAGGTGTCCCGTGGCAGGTCCGGGCTCGAAAAGAGTTTAGGCCTTACCGTGCCGTCAACTATCCTTATTCTCCGGAGACAGAACTTCTTCTTAAGAAACGCAACCAGGTCCAGCTTCAATATCACATGCCTTGCTTCAACGGCCGGGGGCCCCAGGACCTTCTTGCGGTAAAGACGCACGTCATCCAGGACCAGCTGCATATGCAGCGGGGAAAGCCTCATCAGGCTGAAATTGAGGACAACACTTCCGGAGTTTACCCTGGCAAGGATTTTATCGGTAAGCCAGCCGGGAAAGCCGACGGTACTCAAATAAAGGATAACGGCCAGTACCAGGACAACAGCTATGCCGAGGGTCCTGGAAATGATTTCCCTCCTGGTCCTGGAATGTTTAGTAGCAGAAATCATTGATAGTACGCCTAATCGGGGTGCAAACCGGTCAGGGCAGTGCCGCCGTTGCTGGTTTTATTAAATCCCTGGTTAATCGGTTCATCATTTCGCTGCTTATTACAAAAACCACGTCCAGGCCCTGTACCAGCGCATATACGCCGTCGGTTCCGGCCCTGAATCCCATCACAAGCGTCTTCTGGATTCCTTTTTCCCCGGTCAGGCCGAATGTCAAAGTGGTACCGGACCGGTCGAGCCCGTACTGCACCAGGTTCTCCGGATTCTGGCATTCGATCCTGGTCGCGCGCATGTTCACGGCGGCAAAAAGAACATCTTCGATTGTCGCAGCATCCACACGGTTGGTTGCGGGAAGCACGGCGCTCCAGCCTCCGGTGTCTTTTCTTTCAACTGCCTGCTCCACCCCGCCCCTCATGAGAGAAATGCGCCTGACCGTCGCGGGTTTCACGGCAAGTATTGTCTTGTCACGGTAAACAAGCGGGTCAACGGGGTCCTTTCCGAGAAAATCAACAGCCGTTTTTGAAATTTCCAGCATATACGGTTCTCCCTCAAACCTGGCGAAAACAGTCTCCTTGTTCTCGCGCGGAGAGCCAATCAGCAGACGGCCCTGCCTCGAGACTACCGTGCGCAGCAGCTTGCCGTCTTTCTTCAACGGCTCTTCAACCCTGTTGGTAACTCCGGAGGAGGCAGTTTCAGGCAGCTTGTCGGACAGGCCAACTATGCATGCCAGGGCACCTGCACTCAAATCAGGAGAATTGGTGACTACCGGAAAAGATTCAACCCTGAGCCGCGTAAAGTTCTCAACAATCTCGTTGATGAACCTGTCATCGGCTTTCCATTGCACCGGCTCAATGATTGTCCACCCTTCCCCCTCCCGGCGCTCCAGCATGAGTTTCCGGTCTCCCTTTTGCAGCGAAAAACAATTCACCTTTCCTGCGGTAATCGAAAAAAGGGCCCTGTCCCTGAGGTCATTAATCCCGACATTCACAATGTCCTTTATCTCCGAGGGTACGGTATATATGGAATCAACATCCTTGCACCGCACGTAGACCTTCTCGCCTTTTTCGCCGGCAGTCTTCCCGAACAGCAGTTCCCGCCCGATATCTTCCCCGTCCTTCCAGACTGTCACCACCAGGACCGCTTCGTCAGCGGTCAGGTTGTAGGTCTCGGCTTTCCCGCCACCAGCCACCGGCTCAACCGCGCGCACGACATCGCCAGTCTCAACGGTTGCGTCCCATACAAAATCATTCACCCTCATGAAATAGAGGGCGTTGAGGATCTGCATCACCTTCGCACTGTCCGCCCTGGCCACGACTGGCTGCTGGACAAACCAGCCGTCCTCAGTGTGTGCAAGCTGGACAAACCCTCCGCCGGCCCTTTTTATTTCCAGGCGGCTTGTACGGGCAACATCACCATGAAACACACTCCTGTCTCTCAGCACTTCGATCTTGTCAGGGATACAGTCGATTATCTCCCGGCTGGTGGCCATGATTTCTTCATTAGTACCTACCCTGACATAAAGCAGCCCGCCGAGCGGCGCATCCCGGCCGATAGAAATTTCCTCCTTGAAATCCTCCCCATTGCGTTTACCCCCGACAGCAAGGCGGACACGTGGCGGCAGCAGTCCATAGTCTTTCAGGGTCAAGTTCCTTGTTTCACGCTCCGCGCGGGTGATTACTTCCTTCCTGGTCATGGCTTCCAGCACTCCCGCGATACGGTCGATCTTGCTGTCATCGGCCCGGACGCGAATAGGCTCGCCAATAAACCAGGACTCACCCTTCCTGAAACAGTAAACACTGGAATTGGTTTTCTCTATCCTTATGTCGGCAATATCACCCGCGTTCAGGGAAAGAACACTCGTTGGGGCTTCGGCAGGCTTTTTACGGTCGAACAGCATGATCAGCCCGCCAAGAACGCAAACCGCGAATAAAAGACGCAGTGTCACGCTGAATTTCATGATCTCCTTCTGAACCAGACTATTAAACCGGCAAAAGCGACAAACCCCGGAATGCCCGCCACGAGCAGGAGAAATGCATTCCGCATCTGGTTGCGGCTCATGTTAAGGCTCAACTCGTAAGACTTCTTCGGCGAAATCGCCATGAGCGTCTCGCGCTCGAGCAGCCAGTTGGCGGACGACATGAAGAAGTCCTCGTTCCCCCCGATCTTCAATGCGTCATTGGAGGCAAAAAGGGAGTCGCCTATGACAACGATGCGCGACGGCTTCAATTCAACTTCAACGCCGGAGACAGGCCCCTTTTCCACGGCAACAGCTATCGACACGGAACCCAGCCTGTCACTCTTGGAATCATACCTGGGCGGCCACTCTTTCTGGTCCGTCTCAAGCCATCCTTCCTCCGTGTTGGATGCCAGCGGAAAAACCCGCGGCCTGTCAACCGGGGTCTCGGAAGACGGCTTCCCCGATGCCGGTTCAACCGGGCGTGGCACGAAGAAAACCGTGTAAATATTCTTCAGTTTACGGGTAATGGGATGATCCGGGTACTGCATCACCACCAGTTCACGCCCCATGCCGTTCACCGTTGTAAGTCCGACGGCAACACCGGTCCCGACCTTCACGTCCCAGCCGGCAAGAAAACCTTCCAGCCCCGTGTCGGTATTCTGGTCGAGCAGGATCATTATCCGCCCTTTTCTTTCCAAGTACCTGGAAAGAAAAGCAACTTCATCGCCCGAGAATTTCCGGCTTGGTCCGGCAATGATAAGGGCCGAACAGTCATCCGGAACCCCGTGCCGCTCCGCGATGTTGAGCACCCTGACATCAACGTTGTCGTGGCGCAGCGTCCTGCAGATCGAGGAATAGCCCGAATGCCTGTTGTACTCGGTAACATCACGCTCGCCGTGTCCAGTCAGGAAATAAACCACCGGCTGGACTGTCTGCGTTACGTTCTGTATCGCCGAAGAGAAAATCTGCTCGCCCTTGAACGCGATCTTCTTCTTTTCCATTTTGCTAAGGTTTATCTTGTAATCGACTATATCCTTGGCAGCAACGCACTTCTTCCTTCCGCCCGATTCGAAAACAACCACGTTGGGGTCCGTAAGGTCATACTCCTGCTTCAACTCCCTGGCACGGACCAGGTCGCGGTCAGGATCAACAATCTCAACCTTGAAGTTCGTCTGGCCCAGCTTGTCTGCAGTGGATTCATATTCCTTCAGCAGGTTCCTGACATCGTCTGTCAGCTCGTGCCCCTGCTGGAAGAACGCCACCACGTTAACCTTCTCCTTGAGCCCGCCCAGCACCCCTTTCGTCTTGTCCGAAAGCACGTAGAAACGGGCCGTACTCATGTCCATGCCGGTATGGTAAAGTGATGACAGGTAGTTAACCATTACCAGGGCGAGGCCGGCCAGGACCAGGGCAACACCTGTATTCAGCCCCGTGGCAAGCCGCCTGCCGCGGCTCAGCCATATCTTCCGGCGAGCTTCACTGACATCATCTTTTTCCATGTCCTTCATCCGGGTTCCTGCTGGCTCCTATTTCCACCTGCGCGACTCGAGTATGCGTACAGCCGTGAACAGCATGAAAGCCGTCGCGGACAGGTACAGCACAACTGGCCTAGTATCTATTGATCCCCTTGCAAAATCCTCAACGTGGGACAGCAATGAAAGGAAAGTCACCAGCTTCGGCGGGGCAAAAGGAATAGCCGACACAATATTGCCGAGGAAAAGCATCAGCCAGATCAGGCACAGGCAGCTGATCGCCGCGATGATCTGGCTCCTGGTCAGAAGCGATACGACCAGTCCAAGCGACATGCAGAAAGCCGCGATAAGGAAAATAATCACGCACCCGCCCGTCAGTGCGCCGGAATCAACGATGTCCTGCCCGGGCCCCATGGCCGCGAATATGTAGATGCTGGCAACCGCCGGGGCTATGACAAACAGAACAAAAGTCATTGCTCCGGCATACTTTCCGAGCACCACCTCGGCCTCGGTAACAGGCGCAGTCATGAGCATCTCAATCGTGCCAGACCGGATTTCCTCCGCGAAAAGACGCATCGAAACAATCGAAACCAGCACGGTAAGCCACATTATGATCGAGGCAAACAGCAGCGAAACCAGGAAAACGCTGTTACCGACATTTTTGATCGCGCCAACAATGAAGGTGCTGTTTGCGGCGATGAGGAAGAAAACCATCGTCACATAGGCAATCGGCGAAAGGAAACACGCTGCCAGCTCCCTCCGCCATATGGCAAAAAAGTTCCTCATGACTCCGTCTCCTCCATCGTAACCTCGACGAAGACATCCTCAAGGTTCCGCTTCTCGGCCACCAGCACCCTCATCAGCCACCCATTGGAGGAAATAACCCTGAATATCTCTGGCTTCACGTCGGCATCCTTAAGGCAGTCACAGGTGTAACGGTTCCACTCACCGACGGACTCGAAGGAGACTTTCACAACTCCCGGAATCTTCTCAAGACTTGCCTGCACCTTATCCGGGGCCCCGCTGATCTCCGCAATCACCCTGGGATTCCCCCTCAGGACACCGACAAGAGTGCCCGGCGTGCCGGAGGCGACAATCTTCCCCTTGTTCATTATGAGCACCCGGTCACAGATCATTTCGACTTCGGGAAGAATGTGGCTCGAAAGAAGGACCGTATGGTTCCTCCCGAAGCCCTTAATCAGGTCCCTGATATGCCTTATCTGGTTCGGGTCGAGCCCAATCGTAGGTTCATCAAGTATAAGGAGCTCCGGCTCGTGGACCAGGCTGTCGGCCAGGCCAACCCTCTGCTTGAACCCCTTGGACAGACGCCCGATAACCGAGCGCTTCACTTCGGCAAGGCCGCACGTCTCTATAACTTCCGCTACACGCTGGCGCTTCTTCCTTCCCGCAAGCCCTTTCAACACTGCCCGGAAATTAAGGTACTCAATCACTCTCATGTCCATGTAGAGAGGGACATTCTCAGGCAGGTAACCGGTCCTCTTGCGGATCTCGATGGATTCCCGGAAAACGTCGTAACCGCCTATGGTAACCTTGCCCCCTGTGGCGGGAAGAAAACAGGACAACACCCTCATGGTTGTCGTCTTGCCTGCCCCGTTCGGCCCCAGGAACCCCACAATCTCCCCGGCTTTAACCTCAAAGGAGAGATTATCCACGGCCGTGACGCGCCCAAACCGCTTAGTAAGATTCTCTACACTAATCATTTTTCCTGATCACCGTATTTGACTGAGTTGAATATTCGGTTATTATGTCTTTTTATTACGCCCAGTCAAGGACTCGCCCAAGAAAGATTGGACCAATAATTGACAAGGCTTTCCCGACAGACAGGGACAACCTGTGATCGAACCGGAGGCGGGCGGGGTCTGCCCGCGTTTTTCCCCAGTGCACACCTTTACGCCGGCCTCAGAAAACCGCCCCGCGAAACCGGAATCCGCGAATCGCGCGACTCATCGTTCACCTTCCCCTACTCGGAAAGACACCTGCAATGCCTGTGGTTCGACAGCTCGTTCAGGCCCGGGAAACTCCTCTCAAGCGACCATGAAGAAATCATCGTGGAAAACCCCGGCCGGTGGAACCTCGAGGCCGGCCCCGACTTCCTGGACGCGACAATCGTCATCGGTCCCGAACGCAGGACAGTGCGCGGAGACGTGGAAATACACATCCATCCGGGCGACTGGAAGAACCACCATCACGGCGGCGACAGGGCGTATTCGAGGGTAATCGCACATGTCTGCTATTTCCCCGGCCCGGTCCACGAAGAAGACCTGCCGCCTGAGATAATCAGCATCTCGCTGCGCGACACGCTCAAATCAAACCCGGCATTCTCTTTCGAAAACATCGACATCACTGCCTACCCGTATTCGTCACTTCCATCGAGAACTCCGCCATGCGCAGGAATACTTTCTTCCTGGAATCCTGACAACAGGGCCCTGCTCCTCCATGCCGCAGGGGAAGAACGCCTGAGGATCAAGACGGTCAGGATCGAAACAGCACTCGGGGACCGCGGCGGGGAGCAGGTACTCTACGAGGAAACCATGGCCGCCCTCGGCTACAAACATAATTCAACGCCATTCCGCGAACTTGCAGTCACTCTCCCGTTGAAAACCCTGCAGGCTGAAAGCGGCGGAGACGCCATGAAGGCCTATGCCATTCTACTGGGCGTAGCCGGCCTGCTGCCTCCCTCCATCTCGCCGAAATGGGACGCGGAAACACGCTCGTTTGTCCGGAACCTTTGGGACAGCTGGTGGAAACAACAGTCAAAGTGGGAAACGCGCAGGATGAAACAGGATGCCTGGCGAATGGCCGGCTTGCGGCCGCAGAACTCGCCCGTCCGCCGCATGGCTGCAGCAGCGGCTCTTTTTATCTGCAGAAAAAGCGCCGCGTCACGCCTCAAAAGCATCAGCACGGCCCACCCCGGATCCTGGCATAAGAAGATTGATATCCTTTTCGAGCCGGGGGAATCTTTCCGTTACTGGTCACACAGGCTGGGCTTTGCGGGCAACCTGCAGAAATCGGAAGTTGCACTTGTCGGCCCCGACCGGATCGCAGCCATCGAATCCAATGTCTTCATTCCCTTCCTCGCGGCAAACGGAATTCCAGTAAAGAACCTCCTCAATGTGATTCCACCGGAACACGACAACGGCCTTATACGGCAGACGGCCTACACCCTGCTGGGCCGCGACCAGAACCCCTCTCTCTACCGCAATGGATTGAGGCAACAGGGCCTTCTGCAGATCTTCCACGACTTCTGCCTCAACAACCGTTCAGCCTGCCGCGACTGCCTCCTGCCAAAAGCACTGAAGTCATTTCAAGACGAAACGGCGTCTTACCGGAAATGAGTTGATGATGATTTCATGCAGTAAGTTCCCAAAGGGAGAGGAATGGGCTGAAGAGACAACGGGCTGCGGATGGTAGAGCGGGAAAAATCAATAGTGCTGGCTCCTGGCTGCTGAATCCGGTCTACAGCGCTGACAGCATTGAGACGCCGTAGATATAACCCATCCTGAACTGGTCGATGGAGAAGGATTCGTTGGGGGCGTGGATCTTGTCCTCGTCCAGTCCGAATCCCACAAGAAGAGGTTCTGCGCCGGAAGCCTTTGCCAGGGTTGCGACAATGGGAACGGAAGCGCCTTCCCACATGAACGCCGGGTCTTTACCAAAAGTGTTCTTCAATACAGAGCCAGCCTTGCGGGCAAGAGGTGAGTCGGGGTTAAGCTTGAAACCTGCTCCGCCGATGGATTTCTCTGTAACGGCCAGGTTCAGCCCGGTCGGGGCGTTCTGTTCAATGTGATTTATGATCGCCTGGAGGCATTTTGCCGGGTCCTGTCCGGCAACCAGCCGTGCGGTGATTTTTGCAATGGCTTTTGACGCGAGGACAGTTTTTCCGCCCGGTCCGCCGTAGCCGGAATGTATGCCGTTTATATCGATTGTGGGCCGGAATCCGACACGTTCCGGAGGGGTGAACCGGCTTTCGCCCGCGACGGGCGGCACGCCTATTTGTGTCATGTATGCTGCCGGGTCAAACGGGAAGGCATTGGCAAGTTTTCGTTCATTTTCGGTCGGTTCCGTCACGGCATCGTACATTCCCTTTACCGCGAGGCTGCCGTCCGGGTTGTGGAGGGTGGCTATGAGCCTTGCCATTGCGGTTGCCGGGTTTGGCGCGATCGCGCCGTGTATGCCGGAGTGGAGGTCGTAACGCGGACCGGTGATAGCCACTTCCAGGCTGACGATGCCCTTCAGTCCCATTATGATTGTGGGCATATCGGCCTTGACCATGCTTGTGTCCGAGACCATGAGGACCTCGGCCTTGAAGAGATCCCGGTGTTTCTGAAGTGCTTCTGCTATTCCGCGGCTGCCGTATTCCTCTTCGCCTTCGATGGCGATCTTCACGGTGCAGTCAAGTTCATTGCGGGCTATGAGTGTTTCCATTGCCTTCAGTGTGGAAAAGAGCTGGCCCTTGTTGTCCTCCGCGCCGCGCGCGTACATGCGTCCGTTCAGGAGGGCGGGCTGGAAGGGCGGGCTCTGCCATTCGTTAAGCGGATCGACCGGCTGGACGTCGTAATGGCCGTAGAAAAGGATAACGGGCTTGCCGGGCTTGCCCCTGCGTTCGCCGAATACGACCGGTTTTGAAGAGGTTTCGATGAGTTTTGACTCAAAGCCGATCTTCCTGAGATGGTTTGACAGCCAGTTGGCGCAGTTCAAACAATCCTGCATGTGCGCAGGGTCGGCGCTTATGCTGGGAAAGGAGAGGAATTCCTTCCATTCTTCTATGTAACGGTCCCGGTTCTGTTCGAAAGCGGTTTTTGGATCAAGATTGGACATCAGCCGAATGTTCCTCCCTTCCAGCCCCAGTTTGTTGCGGGGACTTCAGTGAAGGTGATGTAGATGTTTTCGGGATCTATGTTCAGTTCCTTCTTGAGGAGACTTGCCACTTCCCTGGAGATGCCGGCGTTGACCGCCGGAGCTAGCCCGCCGATCCCGCGGACGTCGGCGAAGGCAATTGATTTGATTTTGCCGGCGAAGCTGGCGGTTGTTTCGCCGAAGGTGACCATCGTATAGGCCTCGGGTTTGCCTGTGACTTCGGAGAGAATACGGGAGAGCGCCAGGATCAGTTTTTCTTTCTTTTCCGCAGCTACAGGTACTGACGTTTCGAGTTTCAGCAGTGGCATGGCATATCCTCCTTTCGGGACATGCGGGATATGCTGATTGTATCCGGCACAGCTTTCAAGAGAAAAGAGCGGAAAAGAAGATAACAGCCGGTCCTTATTGAAGTATAACCGTGAGCGGATTATCCGTAAAAGTGGCTGCCAGGCGGCTGGATTGTGGCTGAGTTGCAGGGGATTGAAGGGGCTCGGGACATGTGCTATTTTCTTCATATGTATTCTTGAACAATTCAGGGGAGGCTACTATAATAACGACTCACAGGCAGGGCATAGTAAGATGAAGATACTAGTACTAGATGATGACTGGGAGCTTCTTGAAGTAATAGCTAAGGAGCTAGCCATGGCCAACCATGAGGTTGACTGTTCAAACTGTGCCAGGAAAGCGGTTGAGATGGTGGCGCAGAAGGCATATGATTTTGTGCTTGTTGACTACAAGATGCCAGAGAAAGACGGCGTATGGTTCATGAAGATTGCCAAGTTTGCCGGTAATACCAAGACGCTGCTGATCACCGCATTCGTGAATCGGGATGTAATAAAGAAGATGTTCTCGCTTGGGGTGTGCGGTTATGTCATCAAGCCATTTACCGGCGAGGAGATCATTCGCCACCTTCAATTCTACGCTCGTCCATCCGCCGCCAAGCAGTCAATGAAGGCTGAATAGGATTTTTCTGCCTGGTGACAATTCCCGTTTTATTCCATCACGCCGCACACCGTCGGGAAAGTGCCTGATAAACGGCACGGTTTGCATGGGCACTGCCTTAATGCCTCAATTTACCATTCTCATGCGCGAGAATGACTCTTCGAAAACCCCTGATATTACAGGGTAATATGCATGTTGGCATTGTTTCTGCTTAAGTAGACAGCAGAGCAAAACAGCTCGAGGAAACTGGTCAAAAGGGGGTTACGAACATGTCAGTGTTAAGCAAAATAGTGAGAGAGAGGGCCGAATGGTCCAATCAGCAGAAGGTTATAGCTGAACGGCATTACCATGCAAAGATTCTCCTGGAATACATAACCTTGACCATATTGTGTATTCTACCGTGCCTGGTATATGCATATAGAGATAAGATCGGGATGATTGTCCACAAGCTGTTTAATTGACAACTACGAGCAGCGTTTGCAAAGGACAGGAGATCTAACAACTGCATTGAGGTGGAAACAGGACTTTCTACCATTTTCTCCTGATGGGGATGCCTGATTTAGAAAGAAATTCTTTGATCTGAATTATGGAATATTCGCCTGTATGAATCATTCCGGCTATTATTGCAGCATCTGCATGGGCTGAGCTGAAAACCTCGGCCAGGTGTTCGGGTTTGCCTGCACCTCCCGAAGCGACAACAGGAACTCCAACATTCTCAGCGATCATCCTTGTAAGGTTTATTTCAAATCCCTCCCTGGTTCCGTCAGCGTCAACCGAGTTGACTACGATTTCGCCTATTCCAAGATCGACAGCCTTCCTGGCCCATGCCAGCGCATCCATGCCGGTTCTGTTCCTGAATCCGTGGGTTGTAATCTCATATCCGCTGGGAATCTCCATGGATACGCCCACTTTGAGGGGGTCCATTCCAAGGACAATGCACTGTGATCCGAATGCCCTGGCACCTTCTGCGATGATCTGCGGGTTTTCAACGGCGAGGGAGTTGACAGACACCTTCTCGGCCCCTGCAAGGAGAACCCTGGACATATCGCTGATTGAGGAAATGCCTCCGCCAACGGCAAACGGGATTCGAACGGCCCGTGCGACTTCCCTTACCATGTCTATATCAATCGGCCGGCGCTCGGCTGACGCGGTGATGTCGTAGAAAACCAGCTCGTCACAGCCGTCATCGTAATACTTCGCGGCAAGCTCCACCGGGTCGCCCAGTACGACGTTGTTCTGGAACCGGACACCTTTTGTGACCTTCTTGTCCCTGATGTCCAAACAAGGAATTATGCGTTTTGTCAGCATCTGTAAGACCCCTTTACCCAGAGGCCAGAAATCAGAGGCCAGAGGCCGGAGATCAAAGGCCGGAAATCAGGAACTTCCCTGGCATATTCATCATGGCGCCAAGCATTCTCCCGATCTCATTACAAGACGATATCATCTGTTCATATTCTTTTGCTGTCAAATAGGAACAATCGCGCCCAAAAGAAAGAGATGTCTCTGTTTCGTTGTTTTCCCCGTCACAATCGGTCAATTTACTTATAAAATGTGCTTCGTATCTCCTCTTGGCCCATGCTTCGCGAAGATTCAGGCACACGGACCGCGAAGACCTTCGCATCTGGCTTGTAAGCGCATATTTCTCTTCTGACGGGAACTTCCTGCTCACTTCAAAAATACGCATCGCAAGTTCGTATGCTTTCCCGTAAACGGTTAAATCCGTTGCCGACTTGATGAACATCTTCCTGCTTCTTTCTCACTCCGACTCTTGTTCTTCTTTCCGTCCTCCGTCCTCTGGCCTCTATCTTTATACTTTCCATCTGCAGAAATTCTGCAGCAGCTTCAGTCCGACCCTGCCGGATTTCTCGGGGTGAAACTGTGTGGCGATCAGGCTGCCTTTTGCGACAGCGGATGCAAATGTGGCGCCGGCATATTCGGTTTCCCCGATAACGTATGACTTGTCAGATGTCGCAGGGTAATAGCTGTGGACAAAGTAGAATTCGCTGTTGTCCTCTATGCCTTGAAAAACCGGATGCTGCCGGACCTGGCGGACGCTGTTCCATCCCATCTGCGGCACCTTGTCCAGGGGATTAGACGGTCTGAAAAGCCTGACTGTTCCGGGAACGAGGCCTATGCCGGCCACGCCGCCGTCTTCCTCCGATTTTTCGAAGATTATCTGTGTGCCAAGGCATATGCCGAGGAACGGGGTGCCCCGTTCGACTATCTTCCTGATTACTTCAACGAGTTTAAGGCTGGTGAGTGTCTTCATGGCCGTACCTGCGGCGCCAACGCCGGGGAACACGACACGTTCGGCGGAAAGGATCCTGTCTGGCGAGTCTGTAATCTCGCATTCGATTTTCAGGGCCTCGAAGGCGAGTTTCACACTTGTCAGGTTGCCTGCCTTATAATCGATTATTGCTATCATGTCTTAATCCGTCCTGCCTGCTTCAGCCCGGATAGTGGCAACTCCAGGCTGATTCGTCAATCCGATGATTCATGGTGGCTCCGGCGCCATTCCGAAATCCTGGCCCTTGGCCAGGTGTAAATGCGGCATGCATTTCGTCTCTTCGGGAAAATATTTTAGCGGCAGACGCCTCGCTGGCAAGGCGTTCGCGGGTGCCGCTATATACGCATATGCGGCATCCCGAGACAACACCGCCAGCGAGGATGTATCACGCTAAAGATTTTCCCGCGAAATGCATGACGCTACTTGAACTCTCACTCAAAAGAAAAAGCCGCCTTCAGAACTTCATGTTGATCAGGGGCAGGAATGGAACCGAACTGTCCTTGATGACATTTACCAGCCCTACCTGGACCCCTGTCATCTTCCCTGCCATGTTGAGCAGGCCTATCTGCAGGCCGTGCACATCGCCCTCGCAAAGATTCCACAAACCGCCAAGCTGAAGCCCGCTCATGTCGGCTTTGCTGAAATTGAACAGCGCAAAACCCTGCAACCCGCAGAAATCACGGCGCGCTTCGTTAAGGACCCCCATCTGCCAGCCGCCTCCGCTGCTGCATTCATTCACGCAGGAAAACTGGCAACCCCGCAAACCAACGGCGCCATTCTCTACAAATGCAACCTGCACACCGCGGATTTCATCTGCATAGTTGCTGATATAACTTATCTGCAGGCCGGTGTAACTTGCGCACTTACCGTTGACGCAAATCTTGTCAATGTTATCCCAGTTCGGACCGGCGGCTTCAATGATAAGACTCGGAAACAGGAAATCGACCCCCATGCCGGATACCGCGCTGAACAACAGACCCACCTGGATCCCGCCGCTGGATGCATCGGCCCTGTTCTGCACACCAACATCCAGGCCATAAACGTGCCTGTTCCGCGAATAAATACCGCACCTGATCCCGGCAACATCGTAATCTTCCGGAAACACCTGGACCGGGCTCCAGATGGACACCTGGAGCGGGGTTGTTCCGCCGAACACCACTCCGGCCCACGGCATGCAGAGAGCCAGTATCATCACCATAACCATCTTCCTCATAACTGTTCCTCTCCAGCTTCAGGGTTGCTTTTTCCTATTCTATCATATCCCCTGCTAAAGCAGCACCGGACAGACGGGCGTCCCAATCCGACGAAGACAAAAACAGAGAAACTGAAAGGTAATATGTCCAGGATCATATAGGCCAGCACATGTTTTACCGAGATCAGGGAGATAAGGAATATCTTGAACAGGGTTAATACGATTCCCAGGAGACTGAAGATCCGGGCCCATGTCCATGCAGCAGGAGTCCGCCGTATAAGTCCGCGAATTATGAGGAAACGAATGGGAAGAAAGATGCATAGCGCGATACTCTCAACTGCGCTTGGCCAGACAACATTCAGGATGAGACTGGCAACATCCAGAACGAACGCAACAATCATTACGATTACAATACTTTTCAACAGTTTCGACATGGCTGCCTTGTAACTTCCCCCATGAACCAATATCAGCGGCTACTCCTCAGGCGCGGTTCGCGCCGTACGCTGCTGCACGCTGGCCGGCCTATATTTGGCCGAACAACCATTTCTTCGCTTTTCCCCTGTCATTAAACACCATCATATCGTGCCCTCTGTTGCGGGAAACAGTCTCAAGAAAATAAGCGTTATTAAAGTCTGGAGGCACGATTAGAGCCCTCTTTGCACTCCGGGGCACTTTGGAGTTATCCATGATTTCCGGACTGCCGAATATCTCAAGGAAAGAGATATTGATAGTGGCGGCGCTCATATCGTTCAGAATGCGCCTGCATCCCGTTTCTTTACACATGCGCGCCACTCGAGGCGCCGCCTCCTTAATGGATTCAGCGGTAACAGCGCCTTCAAAGACTATGACAATACAGTCATCTTCCTTATCGTACTTAATTAAGTATGACATATCATTCTCCTGCTACCCGGCGATCCGAATCAGCGGCGCTGGCCTCCAGCGTACGCTGAAGGTGCTGGGTGTTTAATTCGATTTCATTATTCTTCTTCGTCTATTGCCCGAAACGACGAGAATTCCCGCTATCAGTACTAAAGCCGCGGAGATGCCGTACTGATCGACGACTAAAGACATCCAGTCTCTGGCTGGAGCAGATGGATGCTCGACAATGCCGTATTTGAGAACGAGCGGAAGAATAATTGCGAGCAATATACAGAGGCCAGCCAGTGAATGAACTCCACGGGCTAAAGCCCGTGGCTTCCAACCTCTGGCATAATCGTTCATGCTTCCTGTTCACGGATGTATCGCCTTACAACAGCCTCATCCACTTTTCCTACAGACTCGGC
>Ga0172375_10001170_pt1 | contig 42180 bp, 44 predicted proteins | sample LakKiv1m_FD_114537 | JGI IMG/M metagenome (GOLD analysis project Ga0172375, IMG submission 114537) | Freshwater microbial communities from Kabuno Bay, South-Kivu, Congo - kab_092012_11.1m | ecosystem: Environmental > Aquatic > Freshwater > Lake | place: Democratic Republic of the Congo... | reverse complement strand
GCAATTGCCTCAATAGATAGAATTATTAAGAGAGAAATACCTTCAAAAATCCTTCCTCAAAAAAGAGATGCAGAGACAGGGAAATTTGCAAAAAATGGTAAGGGCCGACAACGAGCTCATTGGATGCCCCACCCAAGAAGTTAAAGGAGATTATTGATCACTATAACACCACGGGATACAAGGCATTATTTTATAAATCTAAGGACAATTGGGGGAAACTTGAACATGTTTTGCAATCATCAAGGCATAGATAACAAACCATTTCACTGAACTTCGTTAGGCCATAACTGATAATACCGCTTGACATTATTAACGCTACTCGTTATTATCGTATATGATTAAAAGTTTCCGTTGCAAGAATACTGAAAAGCTCTTTCAGCGGCAATTTGTATCAAGGTTTCCTTCAGAAATACGGCGTAATGCCTTAAGAAAATTGTTGCTTCTTGACGCTGCAGAGCGTTTGGACGACTTGAAAATGCCTCCAGGCAATCGTCTAGAGAAACTAACCGGTGATCGCCAGGGGCAACACAGCATTCGTATTAATGATCAGTGGCGAATATGTTTTCGTTGGCATCAAGGGGATGCCCACGATATTGAGATAACCGATTATCATTAGGAGATAACTATGTGTGCAAAAAAGATGGCTCCGGTTCATCCGGGGGAAATATTGTTTGAGGAATTCCTGAAACCGTTGGGAGTAAGCCAGTACAGGTTAGCTAAGGATATTAACGTGCCTCCTCGCCGTATCAATGAGATTGTTCAGGGCAAGCGGTCAATTTCCGCTGGTACGGCACTGAGGCTTGCCCGCTATTTCGGCCTTTCAGAGCGTTTTTGGCTCAATCTTCAATCACGATACGATCTTGAGGTTGAGAAAGATAAATTGGATAGGCGACTTGAGGACGAGGTAAAAGTATTAATATCGAAAAGTGCCTAACGAGGCAATCCAGCGTGCGCGATAAAAACTGCGCCGCTGATTTCAGCGTTCTCCACTCCGCTTCGCTCCGTGGAGAACGCGGCAGAAGGAGAAAACATGTTCTTCAAAATTCAAGATTCAATTCAGTTAGAAGTAGCAGAGGAAAGAATAATCAAAATTGCAGTCAAAGAAGGTATAGAGTTGTAAAATATTAAAATTTGAAGGATGAATTTAATAACTTTCCATCTTTGTCAAATACTACCTTTGCAACAAAATGGTCTCCTGCCATAAAGGAGTGGGCAAGTTCATGCCAAACTACTGTTGTTTTCCCGACTTCCCTCCTTACTTCAGCATACGGATACTTTGCAAAATAAAGAAAATTTTTAACAACCCTGGTCTCCTTTGACCTGTCTATAAACATATCTTTATCTATCATCCAGTATGTCTCCTGCACACACACACGCTGTGTAAAGAGGTCTGCAAAACCTACCTTGATCTCATTCCCTGACTTTGCAATAAACCACCACCTGAGAAAATCATTCGGTAAAGGACATATCTTATAAGTATTAGCATCAAGTCTCTCTCTTAAAAAATCTTTTGTCTTGCCGTGAAGATAATATCGGCCGCCTGTGTAAGCAATTAAGAGGAAGACTGTAATAAGCGCTACGGCTGCAGTCCTTTTTTTATTAAACTTACACAAGATTACAGATAGAAGAAGACCTATGGTTATATATGGGTCAATGTAAAATATCAGGTCAAGGGAATACTGCTGCCAGTCAAGCGGGGAAAGAATGCGTGTGCCATATTGGGTTGAGAGGTCCATAAAGAGATGTGCGGCATAGCCGAGAAAGGCTATGAAGGAATAATATAAAAATCCTTTTCTGTAGCCAAATATAAGCCCGATTATAATCGGCACAACAAATAAAGCGAGTATGCCATGTGTTATCCCCCGGTGGTATCTGAGAAATATATCCGTACCCCAGAACCGTGTTATATAATCAAAATCCGGGGCAATTGACGAAAGGAGTAATACCCATATGGCTGCTTTTCGCCTGAAACCAAGGTTATAAATTGTTGCGCCTGCAAATCCATGTGTAATCGGGTCCATAATCTATAAAATCTTAATTTATAATTTCTAAATCCACGACCTCGTATCCGCTTAAAAGGGGATGTTGAAAGTTAAGGTCTCTAACTTTACAGATATTGTAGCGATTGTATGACAACAGGTCAATCAGACTTACAAAGGAGTTCATAAGTAAGGCGTCATTATAATGCAAACAGCATAGCGCCAAACAAAAATGTTTTTTAGTTGACAAAATTGTATGAGTTTTTTAGTATATACATACGGTAACCGTTTTCTGACAATAAAATTTTTGAGGTACAGATAATGTGCAGACTTGCTGCAATAACATCAAATGAATACTTTTCCCCTATAGAGAATATCCTTGCCCTCGAAAGCATGAAGGAAGGTCATGATGGTTCCGGTCTTGGCCTCACACTCAAAGACCTGGGCAGTGATTTTAAGGAACTCAAGGGATATCCAATTCTCTCAGGGATATGCTCTAAGGAAGGAGCTAAAAAACTGGATTATTTCATGGAGAAAGCAGGTTTTAAACTCATAGATGTATGGGCTCCGAAAATAAAACCCGTTAAAGGCATAACGCCACGTGATCACTACTTTGCAAGAGTGTATGACTATCCTTCTTCATACAAACATAAACCTATGGCGGAAAAGGAAAACCTCCTCATGAATGTGAGACTTGCGCTTAGAAAGCTGGGAGAACCTGACGAGTCGATATTTGCTTTTTCTTTTTATCCTGATGTCCTCACCCTGAAAGAGGTTGGAGATCCTCTCCATGTTGCTGACTTCTTCGGTCTTGATAGAGATAATTTAAAGGCAAAGATTATCTTTGCACAAGGAAGGCAAAACACAAACTATGTAATCTACCTGTATGCTTGTCATCCATTTTTTATTCAGGGATATTGTTCTATGACAAATGGAGAGAATACTGCATTCGTTCCGATACGGGAATTCTTAATAAGCAGGGGATTTCCTGGTTACATTGGATATAACAGCGACAGCGAGGTGTTTACGCATATCCTGCATTACACGTTACGGCAGTTAGGATTTCCATTGACTTATTATAAAGATGTTATTACGCCTCTCAAAGACTCAGAAATCGAGAACAGGGAAGGCAAAGAAGCCTTGAGGCTCATCAAACAGTCCTTGAGACCTCTGTGTATAGATGGGCCGAATGTTGTTATTGGATTTACCCCTGACGGAACGTGTTTTATGGCGCATGATTCGAAAAAACTGAGGCCAGGTGTTGTTGGAGGAGCAAAGGGCAAATTTGCATTAATGTCTGAGGAATGCGGACTTGACAGCGCCATTCCGGAAAGAAATAAGTCAGAGGATATTTTTCCAATGAAATATGACATGGTAATTGTCAAGCCTAGGGCAGAAGGAGTCAAGATATGGAACCAGCTACAAGGTTAGACCACAATCATAAACTCTCATTAAGGGAGTTTCCGTATATAATCCGCTGGAGGGATGATAGGTGCACGAGGTGCGGGAGATGCACTGCTATATGTCCTGTTAAGGCTATTGAACCTACTGTTAAGGTTCAGAGAATTGTTACATCTGAAGGGCCTGTACCGACACCAATGGCAGTAAGAAAGATTATTCATGTCGTTGAACAGATGACAGACATGGAAAGGTATTGCACAGGCTGTGGAACCTGCACACTTGTTTGTCCGAATGATGCGATAGAACCTGAATACAATCCTCAGAACAAATTTCTCCATTTCAAAAACAGAGGTGGAGAGGGTTATAAAAGGGGTGGAAGAAGAAATGATCCAGCCATTTCAACCCTTGACAGACTGAAATTCACAAGGATTTCGATGCTTACAGACCCGGCTTTAGATGCAGGAAGGCATGAGTTCCGTGTTAGGACACTCCTTGGCAGGATTTTACCGGCAGATGAACTTCCTTTAAAGAGGGTTAATGGCAAACTCGCAGTTGACAGAGAAAGCGGGAAATTCATTCCGCCTGTTCGTGAAATCTTTCCAATAATGATAGGAAGCATGTCAGTTGGAGCATTGTCGCCTCCCATGTGGGAAGGGCTTGCAATGGGAGTTGCATATCTCAATGAGGTGGAAGGGCTGCCAGTTGTAATGGCTACAGGAGAAGGTGGCGTGCCACCAAGGCTTTTAAAGTCGAAATATTTGAAATACTTTATTATCCAGATTGCATCAGGCTACTTTGGATGGGACGAGATCATCCATGCGATACCACATATGGTTGAAGACCCTGCTGCAATCGAGATCAAGTATGGTCAAGGTGCAAAGCCCGGTGACGGCGGCTTATTGATGGCACAAAAGGTTCTCAAACTCATTGCCAGCATCCGTGGTGTCCCGCAGTTTGTCGACCTTGCATCACCTCCAACTCATCAGACGAAATACTCTATTGAAGAGGCGGTAGCAAAGATGATCCAGTCCATGTCAATGGCATGGGGCTTTAGGGTGCCTGTTTATCCGAAGATCTCCGGGACAAAGACAGCAAGGGCAGTTCTGAACAATCTTGCACGAAATCCTTATGCATCAGCGCTTTCTATTGACGGTGAAGACGGCGGTACAGGCGCTGCATACAACGTATCTATTGATAAGATGGGGCATCCCATAGCATCAAATATCAGGGAATGTTATATGGATCTTGTAAAACAGGGTAAACAGAATGAGTTACCACTCATTGCTGCTGGTGGTATTGCGAAAAAAGGTAATCTAGCAGCCAATGCAGCAGCCCTTATTATGCTCGGCGCATCAGCAGTCTCTGTTGGTAAATATATGATGCAGGCTACTGCAAACTGCTTTGGTGATGAATACAATCGTTGTAACCTGTGTAACACCGGGAAGTGTCCACGGGGCATAACCACACAGGATCCGAAACTTTACAGGAGACTTGATTCTGATAAAGTTGCAGAGCGTGTGGTGGAAGTCTTCAAGGCTGCTAATGTGGAGTTGAAGAAAATATTTGCACCAATGGGCAGAAGTACGGAGTTACCAATTGGCATGTCTGACGGCTTGAGTATTGATGATAAAGCAATGGCAGACAGATTGGAAATAAGCTATGCGTGCTAAGAAAACAGACCAGAGACAGAAGACAGAAAACAGAAGACAGAAAACAGAAGTTAAGAAAATAAGGGGTTTGGAAGATAAGAATCTCACAACTTCTCAGCTTCTTAACCTCTCAACTTCTCGACCGATAGACTCCAAACTCCAAACAAATGTTGTAACCATCCACGGTATTGTGAAAGGCAAACGGGTTCCTTCACGGATACTCGAAGAACAGATACAGCAGGCTGTCAGGGATGGAGCGAGGGAGCTGCATATTATTGCTAATGGACAACACGGTATGGGTGGAAGAATATGGCCGAGAGGCGAGGCAATAAAGATAACTGTTGAAGGACCTGCTGGACAGAGACTTGGCAGCATGGGCATGTTCGGCACGGAGATTACCGTGAAAGGAAGCGTCTCCGATGATGCCGGCTGGATCAACTGCGGAGCAAATATAACCGTCTTAGGAGATGTCACCAATGGTGCATTCAATGCCGCAGCGCAGGGAATCCTCTATGTCCAGGGTAGTGGTGGTGCGCGATGCGATACCATGACAAAGCACAACCCGAGATTTGATCCACCTCAATCCTGGTATTTCAGGGACGTTGGGGATTCATTTGCAGAATTCAAGGCAGGTGGCATTTCAGTTGTCTGTGGTGTCCATCCACGGAATACAAAAAATATTCTCGGCTACCGTCCATGTGTGGGAATGGTCGGCGGAACAATATATTTCAGAGGTCCTATTCAGGAATTCAGTGAAAGGGATGTGAAGCTCCTTGAACTGACACCGCAGGACTGGGAATGGCTCAAGCCGAATATGAAAACATACCTTGAGGCTATTAACAGACTTTCTTATTACGACGAACTTACCTGCTCACCAGATGATTGGAAAAAATTTGTTGCATACACACCTCAAGAGAAAAGGGAAAGAAGATGGTTTAAGATTTCCACCTCTGATTTTAGGAAGAGTCATTGGGAGAAAGAGGTCGGACAGGGTGGTATATTTGGGCCATACATCGGCCATGATCAAACAATATTGCCTTACATTACAACCGGTAATGACAGACGGAATAAACCCGTCTGGGCAAATGAAAAATATTCACCTCCATGTGCCTATGCATGCCCGACACATATTCCGTCACATAAACGTGCATCATTAATAAGACAGGGAAAATTCCATGAGGCCTTGGAGCTTGTTCTCCAATACAGTCCTCTGCCTGCAACAGTGTGCGGGCAGATATGTCCGAACCTCTGTATGCAGAGCTGCACAAGAGGACAGCTTGACAAACCGCTCAGTATAGATAAGCTTGGCAGGCTTGCTCTTGACTTGCCTGCTCCGAAAAAAGCAGCGCCTACAGGGCACACGCTAGCTGTAATCGGTGGAGGACCTGCAGGTTTGAGCGCTGCCTGGCAGCTCGGTTTAAAAGGTCATTCTGTTAACCTTTATGAGGCTACAGATAAGCTGGGTGGAAAGCTTGAACTCTGTATACCGAGGGAACGTCTTCCACAGGAGATTCTGCAAAAAGAACTTTCACGTTTCAAAGAAATAGGAATCAACGTCCACCTGAATGCGAAAATAGACCAGAAGAAATTCGAGGAGATTTATAAAGACCATGAGATCGTTGTTGTTGCATGCGGAGCGCATAAACCAAGGGTTATTCCGTTCCCAGGCTCCGAGCATGTGGTATCTGCATATGACTTTCTGAGAGGTATTAATATCGGAGATATGCCTGACCTGAAAGGGGGAAAGGTCGTTATTATAGGCGCTGGTAATGTTGGGATGGATGTTGCCTCACAGGCGTATAACTGTGGTGCTGAGTCCGTCCTAGCTGTGGATATTCAGAAACCGGCAGCTTTCGGCAAGGAGATGGAAACAGCTTTAGCAAAAGGCACTCAGATAATCTGGCCGAAATTTACTGATAGATATGACAAGCAGGAAAAGAAGCTTTATTTTAAAGACGGGACATCATTGGATGCTGACCTTGTGATAATGTCAGTTGGAGACGTTCCAATCCTGGACTTTCTTTCGACTTCTATCCACACAGAAAGGGGATGGGTAGTGGTAAACGAGATTGGACAGACATCGGATGTAAAGGTCTTCGCTATTGGTGATGCAACAAGATTAGGTCTTGTAACACACTCAATTGGACAGGGGAGAATTGCTGCAGAGACTATCCATTATCAGCTAATGCATGCACCTCGATGGCCTGAAATCAAACAGGTTATACCATATGAGAGGATAAGAACAGAATATTATGATATCTGCCGCGGCGATTTTACTCCTGAAAAAGAGGCTGAAAAGTGCATGTCGTGCGGCACATGCCGTGATTGTCGTATGTGTGAAACAACGTGTTATTGGGAAGCTATAAGCAGAGTCGAGCATGAGGACGGTTCGTATAAGTATGTCGTTGATGATGATAAATGCATAGGTTGCGGCTTTTGCGCTGGCATCTGTCCATGCGGCGTTTGGGAAATGGTGGAGAATGTATAGCATAATGCTTTTATTAAAAAATCCCCCTTCATCCCCCTTTTCCATGGTTCGACAAGCTCACCATGACATTTGTCATCCTGAGCCTGTCGAAGGATGGCAAAGGGGGGTTAGGGGAGATTTTTTAATCAATATATGGCTCTATCACTTATCAGAGAAAATCGCATCCTTTCAGCGCTACTTGAAGTCAGTAAAGTTCTAAACTCATCATTTGACCTTGAGAAGAATTTTACACGTGTTATGCAAGTGCTTGGAGACTTCCTCGAAATGGAAAGGGGGTCAGTCTTTCTCCTTGACTATACTACGAAAGAATTGAAAATAGTTGCTGCTCATGGCCTTACAAAAGAGCAGATAGAGAGGGGGAAATATAGGATTGGGGAAGGTATTGTAGGCAAGGCTTTGGAAAGAAGTTCCCCGATGGTTATCCCCAATGTTGGAAAGGAACCCTTATTTCTTAACAAGACAGGTTCAAGGGTTGAAAAAAACGGAATTTCATTCCTCTGTGTTCCGATCAGATTTAAGGGTAAACCCATAGGTGTCTTAAGCGCTGACAGGATTTTTAAAGATAAGGCTATAAATATTAAAGAAGATATAAGGGTCTTAGAAATTGTAGCATCCATCATCGCACAATATGTGATTCTCTGGAAGCATTACAAAGAATCAGAACAGGAAAAGGAAAACCTGAAACTTGAACTTAAAGGCAGGTACGGTCTTCCAAATATTATCGGCAGTTCAGATAAAATGCAGGAGGTTTTTGAAGCTGTCCAACGCGTAGCCTATTCAAAGGCCACCGTTCTCCTGTATGGGGAGAGCGGGACTGGAAAAGAGTTGATTGCAAAGGCTATACATTACATGAGTTCGAGGTCAAAAAGACCCTTTGTTAAATTTAACTGTGCCTCGATACCAGAGGGATTACTCGAGTCAGAGCTCTTCGGCCATGAAAAAGGAGCATTTACTGGTGCTATAACAGCAAGAAAAGGTAGATTCGAACTTGCCAATGAAGGAACTATTCTTCTCGACGAAGTAGGCGATCTCCCGATTAATCTTCAACCTAAGATATTACGTGTGCTCCAGGAAAGAGAATTCGAACGGGTTGGCGGAGAAAAGACAATAAAGGTAGACGTCAGACTTATTGCTGCAACAGGCAGAAATCTTGAGGATTTGGTTTCACAAGGAAAATTTAGAGAGGACTTATACTATAGGCTGAATGTTGTTCCCATACTTATGCCAGCGCTCAGAGACAGGAAAGAGGATATTCCTCTTCTGATGGAGCATTTCCTAAGGCGTTTTAATGAGGAAAATAAGAATAATGTATCTATATCCCCTGAGGCACTCAAGGCATTGATAGATTATACCTGGCCTGGCAATGTTAGAGAACTAGAAAACACTATAGAAAGGCTTGTTGTAATGTCTAGCGGTACTACTATTACGCTTTCGGACCTTCCGATAAATTTAAAATTGCCTCTAAAGAAAGAGGCGCTGCAAAAAGAATCATTAAAAATAGGGATAGAAGAAATTGAGAAATCTATGGTCATAGAAGCACTTGAACAGAACGGCTGGGTTCAGGCAAGGGCAGCAAGGTTGTTAGGTCTTACGCCAAGGCAAATTGGTTATAAGATGAAAAAGTATGGAATAGAACAGATGGGTTAAGATTGAGGCTAAAAGGTTTGTTTCGAAGTTGGAAACAAACCTTTTGAAGGATGGATTTTAAAGGGAATATTTAGGAATATGAGTGGCAAGGCATTATTAGTCCTATCTGACGGCTTTGTTTTCGAAGGCAGAGGGTTTGGCTCTGAGGGAGAGGCAAGAGGTGAAGTTGTATTCAATACCTCTATGACAGGTTATCAGGAAATACTAACAGACCCTTCATATAAGGGGCAGATTGTTGCCATGACATATCCCCAGATAGGCAATTACGGTATTAATGAAGAGGATATAGAATCTCTAAGCGGCACGAAGGTAGAGGGTTTTGTTGTTAGGGAATACCTTGATTTTCCGAGCAACTGGCGATCTTCTATGTCTCTTGGGCAGTACCTCAGAGATAACAAAATAGTTTGTATGGAAGGTATTGATACAAGGGCATTGACAAGGCATTTAAGAAATCATGGTACCCAAATGGGGATAATATCCACTATTGACCCTAATCCTGAAAGCCTTTTAGAAAAAGTTAAAAGACATCCTGGAATTTCTGCTTTTGAGCTTGTGAAAGAGGTAACAACAAAGAAGATATATTCGTGGAAAGATGGTGTGTGGAAATGGCAATCTGCTATCGCAAAAGTTCAAAGTTCAAAGTTCAAAGTTAAAAGTTTCGAAGACAAAAACTCGTCACTCGTCACTCGTCACTCGTCACTCAAAAAAGTCGTTGTCTATGACTTTGGAGTTAAACTCAACATTCTTAGAAACCTTGCAGAGGCAGGCTTTGATGTGGCTGTTGTGCCCGCTCAAACGCCTGCAGAGGCAGTGCTTGAGATGAATCCTGACGGGATTGTCCTGAGCAATGGCCCGGGAGACCCTGAGACAGCGATCTACGCTATTGGGAATACAAAAAAGCTTATGGGCAAAAAGCCTATTTTCGGGATATGTCTCGGTCATCAGATACTGGGTCTTGCAATGGGGGGCAGGACATATAAGCTTAAATTCGGCCATCACGGCGGCAATCACCCTGTTAAGGATTTGTCTACTGGCAGGGTTGAGATAACATCCCAGAATCATAATTACTGCGTTGATATAAACAGTCTCCACGGACAGGTCAGGCTTACTCATAAAAATCTTTATGACGGGACAGAAGAAGGCATGAGTCATGTAGAGTTACCTATATTTTCAGTCCAGCACCATCCAGAGGCAGGCCCTGGACCAAATGATACACACCATATATTCAAAAAGTTCAGGGGATTAATCGAAAAAGGTTAAGTTGCCAAGAAGAACTGATATCAAGAAGATTCTCCTCATCGGCTCCGGCCCAATAATTATAGGCCAGGCATGTGAGTTTGACTATTCGGGTGCTCAGGCATGCAAGGCTTTAAGGGAAGAAGGTTATAAGGTAGTGCTTGTCAATTCCAACCCTGCAACAATTATGACAGACCCTGAGATGGCTGATGCAACATACATAGAGCCATTAACATCTGACATCCTTAAATTGATAATAAAAAAAGAACGGCCCGACGCCATTCTCCCTACAATGGGTGGACAGACTGCCTTAAACTTAGCTGTCGAGCTGGCTGAGAAGGGGATTCTCGATAAATACGGGGTTGAACTTATTGGCGCAAAGCTCGGTGCAATAAGGAAGGCAGAGGACAGGGAACTTTTCAAAGAGGCCATGGAAAAGATGGGGCAAGAGGTACCCATGTCTGCCTATGTTGGTTCATTAAAAAGCGGGCTTAATGCAATAGAAGGCATCGGATTCCCAGCAATCCTCCGGCCTTCGTTCACCCTCGGAGGCACTGGCGGAGGTATAGCATACAACTTAGAAGAATACAGAGAATTACTTGAGCAAGGGCTAAAGCTCAGTCCGGTCCGCCAGGTGCTTGTTGAGGAATCAGTCGTCGGGTGGAAGGAATATGAGCTTGAAGTCATGCGTGATCGAAGAGACAATGTTGTTATTATCTGCTCTATAGAGAACTTTGACCCAATGGGCATACATACCGGAGATTCTATTACTGTTGCACCTGCCCAGACCCTTACTGATAAAGAATATCAGAGGATGCGAGATGCATCTATTTCGATCATACGCGAGATAGGTGTTGATACTGGAGGTTCAAATATTCAATTTGCCATTAATCCAAAGGATGGGAGAATGGTAGTAATAGAGATGAACCCGAGGGTATCGAGGAGTTCAGCCCTTGCATCAAAGGCAACAGGATTCCCTATAGCAAAGATCGCAGCAAAGCTTGCAGTTGGTCTTACACTCGAGGAGATACCCAATGATATAACCAGGGAAACCCCTGCATCATTTGAACCAACAATTGACTATGTTGTAACAAAGTTTCCAAGGTTTGCCTTCGAAAAATTCCCCGAAGCAGATCCAACACTTACTACACAGATGAAGTCTGTCGGAGAGGTAATGTCCATAGGAAGGACATTTAAGGAGTCCCTACAGAAGGCGATAAGGAGCCTTGAGATTGGTAGTTATGGCCTCGAAAACATTAATGCTGATATTAATGTAATAAAGCAAAAGCTCAAGACCCCGAACTCTGAAAGAATATGGTTTATCGCACAGGCATTTAGAGAGAGGCTGAGCATTAAGGAGGTACATGAGCTTACATGGATAGACCCCTGGTTCCTGCATAATATAAAGCAGATAATAGATATGGAAGAGAAGATTAAAGAGTCAGGAGTCAGGAGTCAGGAGTCGGAAAACAGCAGACAAATTACCATTTGCCTTCCGGTAATCCCCCCCATCTCCCCTTTAGTAAAGGGGGGCAAAGGGAGATTTGAATCCGAATTTATAGAAATAATGAAAGAAGCAAAGAGATTTGGTTTTTCAGACAGAAGGATTGCAGAGCTACTCAACGTAGAAGAGGTTGATATCAGGCATTTAAGACAACAGTATAAAATGCATGCTGTTTACAAGATGGTTGATACATGTGGAGCGGAATTCGCTGCATACACCCCTTATCTTTATTCGACGTATGAAAAGCCATTCTATAGAATAGAAGATAAGAAGTTAGGAAGCTCTGAAGTTGAGAAAAGAATTAATGTAGGACATCTTAGTTTCCCAACTTCTCAACTTCCTAACTTCAATTCAAAAACAGAGTGTGAGGCCAATCCCAGTAATAGAAAAAAGATTGTCATCCTCGGTTCCGGTCCTAACCGGATAGGGCAGGGTATCGAATTCGACTACTGTTGTGTACATGCAGTATTTGCTCTTAAGGAACTCGGTTACGAAACTATAATGGTAAACTGTAATCCAGAAACAGTAAGCACGGACTATGACACAGCTGACAGGCTCTACTTTGAGTCTCTTACAATAGAAGATGTATTGAATATCATTAACACCGAAAAGCCCGAAGGCATCATAGTACAGTTTGGAGGACAGACTCCTTTGAAACTTGCCGTACCGCTCGAAAAAGAAGGTCTAAAAATCTTGGGGACATCTCCTGATTCTATAGACCGTGCAGAGGACAGAAAACGGTTTAAGGAACTCCTCCATAAACTCAAATTAAAACAGGCTGAAAGCGACACTGCGTTGTCTGTTGAAGAGGCCATACACGCAGCAGAGAGAATAGGGTATCCTGTGATGGTAAGACCATCATATGTACTCGGTGGCAGGGCCATGGAGCTAGTCTATGATGAAAAATCCTTAAGTGAATATATGAAACGTGCAGTAAAGGCATCACCTGAACATCCAGTGCTTATTGACAAGTATCTGGAGGATGCTATCGAGGTTGATGTTGACGCAATATCCGATGGGAGAGATGTAATTATAGGAGGAGTGATGGAACACATCGAGGAGGCAGGTATCCATTCTGGAGATTCAGCCTGTTCTCTCCCCCCGCATTCCTTAGAAGAAGATATTGTTAATGAGATAAAAAGGCAGACAAAAGCACTTGCAAAAGAGCTCAAAGTGATAGGCCTGATGAATGTGCAGTTTGCTGTGAAGAATTACGACATTTATATCCTCGAAGTGAATCCGAGGGCATCAAGAACCGTACCTTTTGTAGGCAAGGCAACAGGTATACCCTTTGCAAAGATCGCAGCAAAGCTTATGGTTGGCAAAGCATTGAAAGAACTTGGACTTACAGAAGAGAGGCATATGAAACATATTGCAGTTAAAGAAGCTGTTTTCCCTTTTGACAGATTTCATGGAGTTGACACAATACTCGGGCCTGAGATGAAATCAACTGGTGAGGTAATGGGCATAGATAAAGACTTTGGCCTTGCTTTTGGAAAATCCCAGATAGCCTGTGGCAACAGGATCCCTTTATCAGGGAAGATATTTGTAAGCTTAAAAGATAAAGACAAACCCATTTCTGTTCCTCTAGTAAAAAAATTACTTGGACTCGGTCTGTCTGTAATCGCAACTAAAGGCACTGCCAAGTATCTTAAAGACCATGACCTTGATGTAGAAGTTGTCAATAAGGTTGCTGAAGGAAGGCCGCATATAGTGGACTTAATTAAGAATAAGGAGATTAATTTTGTCATAAATACAGTTAGCGGCGCTCATGCACAGAAAGACTCATTCTCGATAAGACAGAGCGCCCTTCAGTACAGAGTGCCTTTTACAACAACAATATCAGGAGCAATAGCAGTGGTAAATGCTATAGAGATGCTCAAAAAGAAGAAGGTTAATATAAAGTCTATACAGGAATACCACAAAAGCTAATTTCTCGTTTTTGAGTTTAAGACCCATCCCCTATCTTAATGGTATATATTAAAAGAGGCTCTTGCAAAAGTATGTAAATAACCGAATCTGTCATTCTGAGTGAAACGAAGAATCTCATGTTATCAATGAGATACAAGACTCTTCACTTTTATCTGTCCCTTCCATTTTTGTCAAATCTTTTGCGACAATAATGTTCTATAAACAACAATATTGTCATGGTAAAAATTATTAAAACCTTTGTAACCGCCCGTCTTTCTTAGTTTTCAAAGCTGGCACACTGATTGCGTTTGTAATAATAAATCAGAAAGGAGGATCGACAGGTGACCAGAAAAATCGCAATTTACGGAAAGGGTGGCATTGGGAAGTCAACAACCACACAAAATACAGTAGCCGGGCTTGCAGAGATGGGGAGAAAGGTCATGGTGGTCGGCTGTGACCCAAAGGCAGATTCAACAAGGCTCCTTCTTGGCGGACTTAACCAGAGTACAGTTTTAGACACCCTGAGGGAAGAAGGGCAAGATGTGAAACTCGAAGATGTCCGCATTGAAGGCTTTGGCAAAACACTCTGCACCGAATCAGGCGGGCCTGAACCCGGAGTTGGGTGTGCAGGCAGGGGCATTATTACAGCTATTAATCTGTTAGAACAGCTCGGCGCTTATTCGGAAGATGAGAATATAGATTATGCCTTTTACGATGTGCTTGGCGACGTCGTCTGCGGGGGATTCGCCATGCCTATGCGCGAGGGCAAGGCCAATGAGATTTATATAGTAGTCTCCGGTGAGATGATGGCCATGTACGCGGCAAACAACATATGCAAAGGGATACTAAAATTTGCAGAAGCTGGAGGCATCCGCTTGGCAGGGCTAATTTGCAACAGCCGCCAGGTTGATAATGAGAGGGAAATGATAGAGGCTTTTGCAGAGAAGCTTGGATCGCATATGATTCATTTTATTCCCAGAGACAATATGGTTCAAAGGGCTGAAATAAATAGAAAAACCGTTATAGAGTTTGATCCCAAGCACCCCCAGGCAGATGAATACAGAACCCTTGCAAAAAAAATGGAAGAAAACAGGAAGCTTGTTATACCAACTCCGCTTGCGATAGACGAGCTTGAAAAACTTCTCATAAATTACGGTATAGCTGCATAGCTGGTAATTTTAGAAATAAAAATCAATAGAAAGGGAAATTAAGATGATAATGATCAGAGCAATTGTAAGGCCTGAAAAATCGGACAATGTGCTTGCAGCGCTTATGGACGCAGGATTTCCTGCGGTAACCAAGATGTCTGTTGTTGGCAGGGGAAAGCAGAGGGGAATAAAAATCGGCGAGATAACCTATGACGAAATACCGAAGGATTTACTCCTTTTGGTCGTAAAAGATGGGGATAAGGATTTTGTTGTCAAAACGATTATGCAAGCGGCAAGAACAGGGGAAAAAGGAGCTTTTGGAGATGGAAAAATTTTTATAACTACTGTGGAAGAGTCTTACACGATAAGTTCTGGGATCAAGGAAACATCCTCAGGGGAGACTGAAAAGGTGAAGATATGAAAGAGGTTATGGCAGTTATTCGTATGAATATGATCAATAAAACGAAAAAGGCTCTTGCTGAAGCCGGCATATCATCAATCACCGCAAGAGACGCTTTGGGAAGGGGAAAGGGCCTGGTCGACTTAAAGCTGCTTAAAGGGGCAGAACAGGGCTATGAAGAGGCAATTTCGCAATTAGGCCAGAGCCAGCGTTTAATCCCTAAAAGAATATTGTTTATTGTGGTACCTGATAAGTTAGTTAAGAAGACGGTCGATACAATAATCAGGGTAAATCAGACAGGCAAATCCGGAGACGGAAAAATATTTGTAATGCCGATCGCCGATTCCATAAGGGTAAGAACCGGGGAAAGCGGCAATTCAACACTTGATGATTAAACAGGAGATAGAGCATGGAATCTATACATGAAGAAACAACAAACGTAGAAGTAATACCGGGCAACTGGAAGGCAATAGACCCGCATGAGGTCAAGAATGAAATTATATTGAAGTATCCTCCGAAAGTGGCGAGGAATAGATCAGGGCATATTGTTATAAACAAAAAAGTTGATGATGAAAACTACGCTGAAATACAGGCCAATGCCAGAACCATTCCCGGCATTATATCACAGAGAGGCTGCTGTTATGCGGGATGCAAAGGGGTTGTGATGGGGCCTACGCGGGATATCATAAACCTTACCCACGGCCCGATCGGGTGCGGTTTTTACAGCTGGCTGACCAGGCGGAACCAGACTGATCCATCAACCTCGCCTGACGGACATAATTTCATGACATATTGTTTTTCAACAGACATGGAAGATAAAGAGATCATTTTCGGCGGAGAAAAAAAGCTGAAAGCCGCAATCCAGGAAGCCTATGACATCTTTAAGCCGAAAATGATTGCCATATTCTCCACATGTCCTGTCGGTTTGATAGGAGACGATGTTCATTCCGTGGCCAGGGAGATGAAAGAAAAGCTGGGGATAAATATCTTCGGGTTCAGTTGTGAAGGATACAAAGGAGTCAGCCAGTCAGCAGGACACCATATAGCCAATAACGGGTTATTGATACACGTGATCGGACTGGATAATACGGTAAGAGAAGGAGATTACAAGGTCAACCTGCTTGGCGAATACAATATAGGAGGCGATGTCTTCCTTCTGGAAAAATTATTTGAGAAATGCGGAATAACTTTGGTTTCCACATTCAGCGGCAACGCGACCGTGGACCGTTTCGCAAACGCACATACTGCTGACCTGAACCTGATCATGTGCCATCGTTCCATCAATTATGTGGCTGATATGATGGAGAAAAAATACGGGATGCCATGGATCAAGGTAAATTTCCTGGGCGCTCAGGCAACCTCTAACTCACTCAGGAAAATTGCCCAATATTATGGGGACAAAAAGCTTATCGACAGGATTGAGGACGTGATTGCCGAAGAGATGCCTGCAGTAGAAAAAGCACAGGCAGAAATCCGACCCCGGCTCGAAGGAAAGCTTGCCATGATGTTTGTGGGAGGGTCACGCGCTCATCATTACCAGGAACTGTTTAAAGAAATAGGGATGATAACGATAGCCGCGGGATATGAGTTCGCCCACAGGGACGATTATGAGGGAAGACACGTGCTGCCGAAAATTAAAGTCGATGCTGACAGCAGGAACATAGAAGAACTCGACGTTCAAAAAGACCCTGAAAAATATAATCCGCGGATCAGTGAAAGAGAGCTTGAAGCACGGGAAAGACACGGTGTCATGCTAAAGCACTATGAAGGGATGATGCCGAATATGGAAGAAGGCGCCTATGTTATTGATGACATCAGCCAGCATGAAACCGAAAAGCTTATCGAAATCTATAAGCCGGCGATATTTTGCGCGGGGATCAAGGAAAAGTATATGGTGCAGAAACACGGGATACCTCTGAAACAGCTTCACAACTATGACTCCGGCGGCCCATATGCCGTGTATCAAGGAGCAGTTAACTTTTATTATGAAATAGACCGGATGGTGAACAGCAAGGTATGGGAGCATATAAAGGCACCGTGGGAAAAGAGTCCGGAACTGGCCGCCATGTATGCGTATGAATAAATATAAAAAAAATTAAAACTGATATCAAACAAGGTCGGAGGGAGTTTAATATGTTATTACGACATACGCCAAAAAAGATCACAGAACGTAAGGCTTTGACCGTCAACCCGGCAAAAACCTGCCAGCCCATAGGCGCCATGTATGCGTCCTTGGGAATCCACGGCTGTCTTCCGCACAGCCATGGCTCACAGGGATGTTATGCATACCACCGGAGCACCCTGACCAGGCACTACAGGGAACCTGTAATGGCTGCCACCAGCTCATTTACAGAAGGCGCTTCTGTGTTCGGAGGCCAGGCAAATCTGCTGCAGGCTATAAACAACATTTTTACTATTTACGAGCCGGATGTCATAGCGGTTCATACAACCTGTTTATCCGAAACCATAGGGGATGATATTCCACAGATATTTGCAAAAGCTGAGGCCGACGGCAAAATTCCCAAAGGGAAATATGTGTTACATGCAAATACCCCAAGTTATGTAGGAACCCATGTCACAGGTTTTGCAAACATGACAAAGGCGATGGTCGACTATTTTGCAATGCCGAACGAACATAAAGAAAACCGTCTTAATATCATTCCCGGATGGGTGGAACCTTCGGATATGAAGGAAATTAAGAGGATAGCAGGCGAACTGGGAGTCAGGATTATATTGTTTCCGGACACTGAAAATGTGCTTAACGGTCCACAGACCGGCAAATTTACAATGTATCCGAAAGGCGGAGTTACCATAGATGAGCTAAAGAAGACCGGAAGCAGCCGGGGCACAATTGGGCTGGGCCGTTTGGCGTCAGGGCCCGCTGCCCTGGCCCTTGATACAAAATGCAAGGTGCCATGTGAAATACTCGATCTGCCCATAGGGATTAAGGCAACCGACAGGTTTGTAGATGCCTTAAGAAAGATGGCCGGGGTAAACGTTCCCGACTCCATAAACATCGAAAGAGGACAGCTTTTAGACATAATAACAGACATGCAGGCCTATTTTTACCACAAAAAAGTAGGGCTGGTGGGAGATCCTGATCAGATTGAGTCCCTTACGGAATTTCTTGTATCTATTGATATGCTGCCAATACATATTGTTACCGGCACAAAGGACAGCAATTTTACAAAGAAGATCGAGAGCTTAACGCAGGACCTGCCATGTAAGGTGAACGTTAAAAGCGGCGGTGATATGATGCTGTTCCATCAATGGGTAAAGAATGATCCTGTGGATCTTCTCATCGGTAACACTTATGTTAAGTACATCTCAAGAGATGAAGATATTCCTTTTATCCGGTTCGGGTTCCCGATTTTAGATAGAATCGGCCACAGTTATTTCCCAACAGTCGGGTACAAGGGTGGAATGCGTCTTTTAGTAAAGATACTAGATGCGCTTATGGACCGTCAGGACAGGGATTCCCCCGAAATAGAGTTTGAACTGGTAATGTGATTTTAAACGTTGCATAAAATGAAGGGCAGACATGCTGCAAAACCCCTGCAAATCGACAAGATTTGATTATGATACACGTGACCGCACTTTTAACCTTTTGTGCCTTTTGGCAAAGAGCTGGCAGGCTACGCATAAGGGCTGTAAGGTGTCGATGGCAGGGCTTTTTCAGCACATCTGCCCTCCAAAACAAGAAAATGTTTTGCAATTGGCGGATGATTTTAAGGAGAGAAAATGGCGACAATTGCAATATTAAAAGAAAGAGAAAAGCAGATATATCATAAAGGCGAACAGGCCTTTGATATGGCATGCGGGAAAAAGAGCCTTGCCGGTTCCGTCAGTCAAGGGGCATGCGTTTTTTGCGGCTCGCGTGTGGTGCTGTATCCGATCGCGGATGCCTTACACCTGATCCACGGCCCTATCGGGTGCGCATCCTACACATGGGACATAAGAGGAGCTCTTTCATCAGGCCCTCAGCTCCATCGGATGAGTTTTTCCACAGATCTTAATGAAAAAGATATTATCTTCGGCGGAGAGAAAAAATTGTATGGTTCCCTTGTCCGGCTTATTGATAAATATAGTCCCAATGCAGCGTTTGTTTACGCGACCTGCATTGTGGGATTAATAGGCGATGATGTGGATTCAGTATGCAAACGTATGTCTGACGAGAAAGGGATTCCTGTATTGCCGGTTCATTCGGAAGGGTTCAAGGGAACAAAGAAAGATGGGTACAAAGCGGCATGCGAGGCCATGGCAGAAATCGTCGGGACAGGATCCACTGATGGAATTACCTCATTGAGCATCAACATTATGGGCGAATTTAATATCGCCGGTGAAGCATGGACCATTAAAGATTACTACGAGAGGATGGGACTTGAGGTGGTGGCTGTTTTTACAGGAGACGGTAGAGTTGACAAGATCAAACGTTCACATGGAGCTTCGCTCAATGTGGTTCAGTGTTCCGGGTCGATGACGTATCTGGCTGAGATCATGAAGGAAAGATACGGCATTCCTTATATTAGGGTATCCTACTTCGGAATCGAAGACATGTCGAAAGCCCTTTATGATGTGGCCGAACATTTCGAAGATCACCCCCGGATAATGGAAAAAACACAAACTATTGTGCGAGAAGAAATAAAAGCCATACGCCCGGAGTTGAAACGCTATAAAAAAGCGCTTTCCGGCAAAAAGGCTGCCGTATATGTAGGAGGGGCTTTTAAAGCCTTTTCAATGATCAAGGCATTAAGGTCTGTTGGAATGAATGTTGTGCTGGCTGGTTCTCAAACAGGGAACAGGGACGATTATGAACTATTAAGAGAACTGTGCGATGACGGTACGGTGATTGTAGATGATGCCAATCCTTTGGAGCTTTCCAAATACTGCATTGAAAAAGGGGCCGATCTGTTTATCGGCGGCGTTAAGGAAAGACCGATAGCATACAAACTCGGGATAGGCTTCTGCGATCACAATCATGAAAGAAAACTCTCTCTTGCAGGCTACAGCGGTATGCTGAATTTTGCAAGAGAGGTCTATTCTTCGGTCAAAAGTCCTGTATGGAAATTTGCGCCGGGGAAAAAATTAAAATGAAACATTCCTGTCTCGAAGAGACACTAAGAACGATGAAAATTTAACCTGTCATTCCCCGACTTGATCGGGGAATCCAGAGGCTGTTGATCCCGAATGCTTTAGGGACTGGATTTCCGCTTAAGGACTGCGGGAATGACGAAACAGAGGGTATTTTTAGATGAAAGCTGTAGAAAATATTCAATACAAGGCAACAAGTAATGCATGCAAACTCTGCAGCCCGTTGGGTGCGTCCCTGGTTTTTAGAGGCATAGAAAAATCTGTGCCGCTTCTTCACGGCTCCCAGGGTTGTTCCACATATATCAGAAGATACCTGATCAGCCATTTCAATGAACCGGTTGATATAGCATCTTCAAATTTCACGGAAGAGACTGCCGTTTTTGGTGGAAGCGCCAATTTAAAACTCGCGGTTCAAAACATAATAAAGCAGTACGAGCCGGAGTTTATAGGGGTTGCGACCACTTGTCTCAGCGAAACCATTGGTGACGATGTTCCCATGATTGTAATCGATTACCATAAGAAAAATTCCGGCAAAAAGTCTCCGGTAATCGTTTCGGTTTCAACACCCGGTTATTCCGGGACGCACATAGACGGCTTTCACGGCGCTGTAAAGGCGGCAGTCGATTCTATATCAGTGAAAGAAGACCAGGAGGCGAAACATATCAATCTTTTTCCGGGCATGTTATCCCCTGCGGATTACAGACACCTGAAAGGGATATTTAAAGATTTTGGAGCAGATCATGTAATGCTGCCCGATTATTCCCAGACTCTTGACGGGCCTCTATGGTCTGAATACCAAAAGATCCCTGAAGGAGGGACAAGTATAAAACAGATTAATTCAATGGGTAGCGCCGCTGCAAGCATAGAGTTTGGCAGGATTCTTGCCGAAGAGGAAAGCGCCGGGAAATTGCTGCAAAACAGATTTAAGGTTCCCTGTCACAGCATGGGACTTCCCATCGGAGTTAATGAAACGGACATTTTTTTTGACGCGATTTCGAAGATAACCGGGAAACCCGTGCCGGAAAAATATATCGGGGAGAGAGGCAGGCTCATAGACTCCTATGTGGACGGGCATAAATATGTTTTTGAGGCGCGCGCCGTCGTTTACGGCGAGGAGGATTTGGTTGTAGGACTTGCCTCTTTTTTATCAGAAATAGGAGTCATCCCGATTCTTTGCGCTTCAGGAGGGAAAAGCGGACATTTAAGGGATAAACTATGTCAGGTTATTGAAGGTTTTGAATCCATGGGAATAGAGACACTTGATGGCGCTGATTTTGTTGAAATAGGAGATTCCGCTAAAAAATTATCACCGGATTTTTTAATCGGCAACAGCAAGGGTTACAAGCTGGCTCGTAAGCTCAACAAGCCTTTGATAAGAATTGGATTCCCGATACATGACCGGATGGGAGGCGCAAGGATTCTCCATATCGGGTACAAAGGCGCACAACAGTTGTTTGATATGATTTCAAACACCATTATAGCTTCCCGGCAGGATGCGTCGCCTGTTGGGTATACATATATGTGAAATATATCAGGAGAAAGAAAATGGATTTATCTAACCATCCATGTTTTAATGCTGAAATGCGGAGCAGATACGGAAGAGTACATCTTCCCATCGCACCCAGATGTAACATCCAGTGTAAATATTGCGACCGCAAATACGACTGTGTAAATGAAAGCAGGCCCGGTGTCACCAGCGCGGTTCTTACACCGAAACAGGCCATGACTTATCTGGATTTTGTTTTTAAGAATGTCAAAAATATATCGGTAGTCGGTATTGCAGGCCCGGGCGACCCGTTTGCCAATCCAAAAGAGACAATGGAGACTCTTCGCCTTGTGCGGGAAAAGTATCCGGAAATAATACTTTGTGTAGCAACAAACGGCTTGGGCGCAGGACCTTATATAGATGAACTGGCCAAGATCAATGTCAGCCATGTGACCATAACCCTTAATGCAATAGACCCTGAGATCGGAGCAGAAATATATTCGTTCATACGATATGGGAAAAGGGTTTTGAATCCAAAGGCCGGTGTAAAAATTCTCCTTGAAAAGCAGCTCGAAGCGATAGCTATGCTAAAAGAAAGAGGGATTACAACCAAAGTGAATACCATCATAATACCCGGGATAAATGAGGATCATATTGAAGCAATTGCGGAAAAAATGTCTGAACTCAAAGTGGACATTTTAAACTGCGTTCCATTTTATCAAACCAAAGGTTCGGCTTTTGGACACTTGAAAGAACCTTCCAGAGAGCTGATAAGTAATATCAGAAAGAAAGCATCTGAATATATCCCCCAGATGTATCATTGCGGAAGATGCAGGGCGGATGCGGTTGGTATATTAGGTGAAGAAAACAATAATGAGATAATCGAGAAGCTTAAAGAATGTTCCAGGCTTCCGGAAATTTGTGATAAAAAACGTCCTCATGTTGCTGTTGCCAGTCTTGAAGGCGCCCTTGTCAATCAAAAACTGGGAAAAGCAAAAGAGCTTCTGATTTACGGGAAAAAAGACGGGAAAATTACCTTTATTGAATCCAGAAAGACCCCTGAGCCAGGCGGTGGGCTGAAACGCTGGGAAGAACTCGCTGAATTAATCAGTGATTGCCGGGCGCTCCTTGTCAGCGGGATCGGAGATAACCCCAGGCGGGTACTATCCGGAAAAGGGATAGATATCCTGGAACTGGACGGCTTGATTGAAGATGCGCTGGAGGCCGTCTTCAAGGGTCACAGCATAAATTATATGATAAGAAGAGATATAGAGGCATGTAATCGTCCATGCGTAAGCACCGGCATGGGGTGTATGTGAAATACTGGCTCTTCTGGAATTACTGTGGGTATATTCCGTTTTTTTTGTCATTCCGGCTTGTCCGGAATCTTTCCGAAAGAAGGATTCCCGACGCGCTTCGCTTGCGAGAATGACAGATTGTGTCGCTTTACTTATGGTAAAATAACTTTATGAAATGGGAGTACTGTAAATGGGAAAACCAAAACATCATATTTTTGTCTGTTCAAGTTTCAGAGCATCCGGTGAAATAAAGGGGATGTGCAATAAAAAAAGGGCAACGGAGTTATTGCCGTATATAGAAAATGAAATACTCGACAGAGGAATGGATGCACTGCTTACCAGCACAGGCTGTATGAAGCAGTGCGATAATGGGCCGATGATGGTAATCTATCCGGAAAACTTCTGGTACGGAAATATTGAAAGCGAAGACGCCATTGATGAGATATTGGACGCCCTTGAAGGTGGAGGGGCTGCTGAAGCATATTTATTGAGCTGATAGCCGTAAAAATGGCCCCCCCTCCTCTTGTCATAAGAGAGGCTGAGACCTGCGACATACAACAAATGGCCGGGTTGCTCGAAGAATTGTTTTCCATTGAAGAGGATTTCACATTTAGGAGGACTATCCAGCAAAACGGGCTTGCCATGATGCTGAGCGATCGAAAAAATCGTTGCATCATGGTAGCCAGTATGGGCGAGCAAGTCATAGGCATGTGCAGCGCTCAGCTACTTGTTTCAACTGCGGAAGGAGGAATAGCTGCGTTAATAGAAGATATGGTTGTGGCCGGATCATATCGAGGACAGGGCATAGGCAAAAAACTGTTACTGTCGATTGAGAAGTGGGCGGATAGAAAAGGCGCAAAAAGGTTGCAGCTTCTAGCTGACAGGAATAATTTGCATGCGCTCGACTTTTATAAAAAACAAAACTGGACAACAACTAAACTAATTTGTCTGCGTAAAATGCAAGAAAGGAGTTGAAAATGTCAGTTTCAAGAATTGCTGTGGTCTCAACGGACGGGAAGAACGTCAATGATCACTTCGGCAGGGCTGAAAGATTTTTAATATATGACATTGACGAAAAACTAACATTTGTTGAAGAACGAGTGACCGAAAGATATTCTGTTGACGATCCGAAGCACGATTTTGATCAGGAGAAATTTAATAACATAGCAAATCTTTTAAAAGACTGCGCCAAAATCTATTTGACAAAGATCGGTGATGTTCCTGAAGCGGAATTAAGAAAACTCGGGATAGAACCTGTTATTTATCAAGGCCCGATAGGCGATATCAGATAAGACTAAAAGGAATTTCCGTGAGAACTTTTGCTTAATCTTTTGCACCCCCTCATCCTCTAAACCTTTATTTTTCTACAAAGTTGAGTGGTTTTAGGTATATTGTTCTACCTTTAGTCCTTGAATTTTTCCATAATCCCTGATATCGGATGTAAGAACCGAAAACCCAAGTGAGATGGCAGTGGATGCTATTATAAGGTCATGGGCTCCGATGCTGATTCCCTTTTTTGCTAAATGAGCCCACACCCTGGCATAAATCCTCGCAGCATTTAAGTCAAATGGATATATTGGAAAGAATTCTATAATCCTCTCGACATAAGCCTCTCTTTTCAATCGTCTCCTTTCTGAATCAGCCCTGTGAACACCGTGTAGAAGTTCGGATACCGTAATCGCACTTATGCCGAATGGTTCATCCTCCCGTCCCTCAATAAGTTTTTCAATATTAAGGGAGCTTCGCTCAATAGCAATAAGGACAGTAGTATCAAATATTACACCCATCGATTCTTCTCAGGCATATATGGTTGGTGTTTTATAATTTCCTTTAAGTCCTTCTTAAATCTTTCGGCTTCATCTCCGAGACCCGGAAGTTTTTTCAGCAATTCTTTTAATTCTCCCAGTGTTCTTTCTTTTTTTGGTAGTTCTATTGGGCAGATGGAAGCTACAGGCTTGCCGCCTCTTAAGATTGTGTAGTGGTTCCCTTTATACTTTATGGAATTCAAAATTTCTGAGAATTTCCTAACAACCTCTGTTGCACTAACTGTTTTTTCCATAAGCCCTCCTCTTATGTAAAATATGATTATCAAATTTTACATTTATAACAGTTTTGTTGTCAAATTCGCCCCGTTAGAAAGAAAGCCCTGCCTTTGGCACTTCCGCTATAGTCACCTTACCGGTTCGAGAGTTCTGGTATGCCCTACAAAATTGTAGCACCTACAAAATTGTAGTGTCTTTTCCGATTAAGAGTTCTTAAAAATCAATAAGTTATACCTGGCATAGTTTTGGATATCTAAATGACAGGTGACAAGAATGAATTCCTTAAAAGACAGGGTTCAAGATATCGAGAAAGAAGAGATAATCAAGGCCATTGAGGAATGCAACTGGATCATGTCAAGAGCAGCAAGAAAACTCGGCATAACAGAGAGGATGATAGGGTACAAGATCAAGAAATATAAGATTAGAAAAGAGGAGGTGGTAAAAGGCGATAACTATGAGCAGCAAGCAATTAGTGGAAAAGAATAAATAAAGGAGGAAAAAATGAAGGGATTGAGAACTTTAAGTCTTGCTGTAATTTTAACACTTCTGGTTTCTGCCGGCAGTCTGTATGCCGGGGAAACAAAGACATCAGGTTACGCGTCAGTCGATGTGATGAGCAACTATGTATGGAGAGGCCAGAAGCTGAGCAACAGCTGGGTCATTCAACCGTCAGTAGGTATCACCTATGGAGTTTTCGGGGCCAACATCTGGGCGAATTATGATTCTGATGCAAAAATAGATGAAGGCGATGGACATGGGGAATTCAATGAAACAGATATAACTTTGAATTATAGCCGTTCGATTGACAAAATAACCCTTACCGCAGGATACATTTACTACGCCCTTAACAACGCTAATGATACTCAGGAACTATATCTCTCTGCAGGCTATGATACCCTGTTAAGCCCAACACTCACAGTGTATTATGACTATGATGAAGGTAATGGTGCTTTTCTCATAGCTTCAATATCTCATTCCTTTGAGGTTTCAAAGGATATCGCCCTGAATCTTGGTGCATCTGCAAGCTATAACATCAACAACAAGGTTATGGGTTTTGATAAAGATGGGAAAGATTTCAGCAATTTCTATAATGCTGAGATATCTTCTTCTTTAAATATTCCGGTATATAAGGCTATCACCGTAACACCAAAAGTTGCATACTCGTTCCCTTTGAGCAATGATGCAAAGGAGGCTATCAAGAAGATAAGCGATGATGGTGACAGGGATATCTTTTATGGTGGTATCAACTTAACCCTGAGCTTTTAAAGGAGGCATTCAATGAAAAGGTTTATTATATTAACATTATTTATTCTGACGTTTATCAGCGGTTTTGCATTTGCCGAGGACCGGATGCAAAATAACCCTCCTACTCCTCCGGTAGCTGAGCAGGCAGCGCCTGCTCAGCCTGCCCCAATGTCAGAATCAGCTCCGGCAGTAGTCCCCGAGACGCCTAAGATAGATAGCGGTGATACCGCATGGATGATTGTTGCAACAGCATTCGTCATGCTGATGACTCTGCCGGGCCTGGCCCTGTTTTACGGGGGGTTGGCAAAGCGCAAAGATACCCTCAACACAATGGCGATGTCATTTGTGACATATTGTATAGTAAGCCTTCTGTGGGTAATTTACGGGTATACATTTGCCTTCGGAACAGATGTGAAAGGGATCATCGGAGGTACGGAAAAGTTATTGCTTTCAGGGGTTGGTGTAAACAGCCTCTCGATGACTATTCCCGAGTTTATATTTATCGTGTTTCAGCTTACCTTTGCGGCAATAACTGTTGCCCTCGCAAGCGGTGCTTATATTGAAAGGATGAAATTCTCGGCTTGGGTTATTTTCTCGGTTCTGTGGATGACCTTAGTGTATGTGCCTGTAGCCCATTGGGTATGGGGTGGTGGTTTTTTGGCAAAGTTAGGAGCACTGGATTTCGCAGGTGGAACAGTTGTTCATATTAATGCCGGTGTTGCAGCACTGATGGGAGCGCTGGTTCTTGGTAAAAGGCGTGAAGCTGCGCTGAAGCCGAGCAATCTAACACTCGTTGTCACCGGTGCTGGTCTTTTGTGGTTCGGGTGGTTCGGTTTTAATGCTGGTTCAGCAGTGGCAGCAAACGGGCTTGCGGGTGCAGCCTTTATCAATACCAATACGGCGGCTGCACTTGCAGCGGTATCATGGATGTTTACCGAGTGGGTACATACTAAGAAACCAACTGTGCTCGGACTTGCGTCAGGTGCAATAGCAGGCCTTGTGGCGATAACGCCAGCAGCAGGATTTGTTAATATCAAAGGTGCTATTATCATAGGAATCCTGGCTGGTATAGTACCATATTTTTCAGTTGCAACCATAAAACCAAAACTCGGCTATGATGATTCCCTTGATGCTTTTGGTATTCATGGAGTAGGTGGAACTTTAGGTGCAATCCTCACAGGTATATTTGCAGATCCAGCAATAAATGAAGCTGGTAAAGGCCTTCTCTATGGGAATCCAGGTCAACTGATAACTCAGCTTATAGCGGTTGTTGTAACAATACTTTATAGTGCTGTAGTAACTCTTATAATCCTCTTGCTCGTAAAAGCATTCGTTGGTATCAGAGTTGATGCTGAACATGAAATTACCGGGCTTGACGAAAGCCAGCACGGAGAGAAGGCATATAACTTATAAAAAAATAAATCATTGAGTCATTAGTCACTGGTCATTGGTTACTGACAAATGACAAATGACCGATGACCAAACATTGGAGGCGATATGAAAAAAATAGAAGCGATAATAAAACCATTTAAACTTGATGAGGTAAAGGATGCATTAAATGCAATCGGTATTCATGGGATGACTATTACCGAGGTAAAGGGATTCGGCAGACAGAAAGGGCATGTGGAAGTGTATAGAGGTACAGAATATGAAGTAAACTTTTTGCCGAAAATAAAGATAGAGGTGGTTGTCCCTGATTCAATAATAGACAAGGTAATGTCCACAATTATTGAAAAGGCAAAAACAGGGGATATCGGCGATGGAAAGATATTTCTTTGCTCACTTGAGGATGTCATAAGGATAAGGACCGGAGAACATGGAGAGGCCGCAATATAGCAGTTTTGGATCTTATTAACCGGGAAATAGAGAAAACTGTCATTGCGAGGCAAAGCCGAAGCAATCTCATCCCTTTGATATTGCCGCGCACCCCAATGACATAAAACCCAAGGGTTAGATGGTTTACGTCTATCTAATTTTCGGATCAATTTAAAAGGCAGTTGACACAGATCCTTTGCGGTTTTTATAATAGGAGAACGGTAACCGTTTACCGTTTTTCTTTGCATGACTCTAAAAGGGATAGAAGGTTTGTCGGTATTAATAATTAAGAACATAATTACAGAAGGTCCGGGAACAATTGAGGATTTCCTGAGGAAAAATGATATCCCTTACAGCAACGTCGAACTTGGTTCTGGAGAGGTAACGCCACCTTTGGAGAAATTCAATGCTCTTGTGGTTATGGGTGGGCCTATGGGAATTTACGAGATGGCTAGATACCCAAATCTTATGATAGCGTCGCGTATTATAAGGGAGGCAATAAACAGGGACATAAAGGTCCTTGGTATATGTCTTGGCTCCCAGATGGTTGCTTATTGTCTCGGTGCAAAGGTCTATCCAGGGACTGAGAAGGAAACTGGATGGTGTCATATTGAACTCACAGGAGACGGTTTGAAAGACCCTCTTATGAGGAAACTCGCGATTCACCCACGGGTAGGAGATTTCTGGAGGAGGTTCAATGTCTTTCAATGGCATAGTGACACCTTTGACCTTCCGCTGGGCGCTGTATTGTTAGCAAAATCCGAGCAATACAGAAATCAGGCATTCAGATACGGGGATAAAATTTATGGGTTTCAATTTCATATAGAGGTCACAAAGGATATGCTCCTTGAATGGTTTAAAGACATGCCTGATATCAACCAAATAATGAAAGAAACAGAAAAGATATACGAAGAATACACAGGCAGGGCAATGAATTTTTATAAGGTATTTTTCCAAAGGGGGTGATGTGTGGGCTAAATTTCGAATTCAATAACAATCCAACTGGCAGAGATGAAGTAATGTTAAGACTAAGAGTCGAATCTTTTTAGAAACTAAATTAAAGGAACTAATAGGAGGTTAAAAATGGAGAAACCAAAAGACAAAAAAGACGTAATGGAGTTGGTAAAGGAGCATGATGTAAAGTTTATCAGGCTTTGGTTTGCTGACATCCATGGCCAGCTCAAAAGTTTTGCAATTCCGGCAGATGAACTCGAATATGCCTTTAATGAGGGTATGGGATTTGACGGCTCATCAATCAAAGGTTTTGCAAGGATTGACGAGAGCGATATGATCGCAAGACCAGACCCTGCCACCTTTGTAATCCTTCCCTGGAGGCCAAAGGAAAAGGCGGTTGGGAGGATGTTCTGTGACATCTATGAACCGGATGGTTCCCCATATAAGGGAGACCCAAGGTATATCCTCAAGGTGAACCTCGAGAGAGCAAAGAAAAAGGGGTTTACCCTTTATCTCGGTCCTGAACTTGAGTACTTCTATTTTAAATCCGCTAAAAATACAGATACACTTGATGAAGGCGGTTATTTTGATTATCCTATGGATGCTGCTGAAGACCTACGCCGGGATACCATCCTTGCGCTTGAATCCATGGGGATAAAGGTGGAGTATTCCCATCACGAGGTTGCCCATTCCCAGCATGAGATAGATTTAAGATATGAAGATGCCTTAACAATGGCTGATATAGTAATGACTCACAGGATAATTGTGAAAGAGATAGCCAAACAATACAATGTCTATGCCACCTTTATGCCAAAGCCGATATTCGGTCAGAATGGAAGCGGTATGCATACACATCAGTCCCTTTTCAAGGGCGATCAGAATGCATTCTTTGATGCCAAAGACAAGTATTACTTATCAGATATAGCCAAGAAATATATTGCAGGCCTCCTTACCCATATAAAAGAGATCACATTGGTCCTGAATCAATGGGTAAACTCTTATAAGAGGCTTGTCCCTGGCTATGAGGCACCAGTGTATATCTGCTGGGCAAGGCGAAACAGGTCAACCCTTGTTAGGGTTCCTCTTTATAAGCCGGGCAAGGAGAAAGCAACGCGCATAGAGCTCCGTTCACCAGACCCTTCATGCAATCCTTATCTTGCATTTGCCTGTATGCTAAATGCCGGGATCAAAGGCATCGAGAAAGGTTATCAGCTCCCTGAACCCATTGAGATGGATGTCTATCACCTTTCAGATGAAGAGAGGAAGAAATACAACATAGACTGCCTACCCGGAAGTCTTAATAGGGCCATAGAATATGCAGAAAATAGTGAACTCTTGAGAGAGACTCTCGGCGATCATATCTTTGAACAATTTATAACCAGTAAGAAGGTGGAATGGGATGACTACAGAATAAGGGTTTTCCCTTATGAGATAGAGAAATATCTGCCAGTCCTTTAAAATAATATGGTTCGATCTCTAAATTAATTGCTATGAGCAGAGGCACCTTTAATCACGAGAGAGGCTGTCCCAAAAGATAGCCTCGTTTTGATACCGGACTACTTTGAACCACTTCCTGAAGTTTAATATTGAAAATCCGACTACTTCACCACTATCAGGCTTGACCCTGAGAAAAAAATCGTCTTCTACTTCCTTGCATTTAGTTTATTTAGTCTGTTGCGTTGAAATATACCAGTCAATTGTCTTCCTCAACCCATCTTCGAATGGAGTCTTTGCTTTAAAACCAAATTCCTTCTCTGCTTTTGATGTATCTAACATCCTTCTTGGCTGTCCATCTGGCTTTGTGGTATCCCAGACAAGCTCACCTTTAAAGCCGGTAAGTTTAGCAATCAACCCGGCTAAATCTTTTATAGATATCTCAAATCCAGCACCAATATTTACAGGATCAGGTTTGTTATATTTTTCAGCAGCAAGAAGAATAGCTTCTGCACAATCCTCAACATAAAGAAACTCTCTTGTCGGCTTTCCAGTTCCCCAGACAGTGATACAAGATTCAGGTAAAGGTTTAGGTTGAGAAATTCTTTTTTGTTCAGCCTCAGCCTTGACCTTAGCCTCTATACATTTTCTTATAAGGGCGGGAATGACATGGGAGGCCTCAGGGTTGAAGTTATCTCCGGGGCCATAAAGATTTACCGGTAGAAGATAGATTGCATTAAACCCATACTGCTGTCTGTAAGCCTGCGCCTGGACTAACAGCATTTTTTTTGCGAGTCCATAAGGAGCATTTGTCTCTTCTGGATAACCATTCCATAGGTCTTCTTCTTTGAAAGGTACCGGAGTAAATTTCGGATAGGCGCAGATAGTGCCCAGAGCCACAAATTTTTCAATGCCGCCCTGCATTCCGACTTCCATCAGTTGAACACCCATCATAAGGTTATCGTAGAAGAACTTACCCGGGTTCGCACGGTTCGCTCCGATTCCGCCAACTCTTGCCGCTAAATGGATAACTATATCAGGTTTTGAGTCGTGATAAACTCTTTTTACAGCCTCCATCTGAACAAGGTCGTAATCCTTACTTTTTGGAACAAATACATCTTTACAGCCGCGCTCATATAATTTCTCTACCACAAAGGAGCCTAAGAAACCTGCACCGCCTGTAACTAATACTCGTTTATTTTGCCAAAAGTTCATAAATCAGCATCTCTCTCTAATTTTCTCATATAAAGAGAAATCATGGTTGGTGTATGTAAATCCTTTTTTCTCACATGCCTTTATGCCTTCTCCAACAGGGGTCAATCCAATGAGTTTCATGTCGTAATCAACCATTATCTTTATGAGTTCATCAAAGGTCGTCCTCGGTTTCCAGCCAAGTTTTTTCTTTGCCTTTGATATATCCGCCTTTAAATAGTCTACCTCTGTAGGGCGGAAGTATTTGGGATCGATCTCGATAAGCGTGTCTCCGGCCTTCGGTAGTATAGAGTAAGGACTATGCACTATGGACTTTTCTTTTTTTACTTCCTTTTCTTTACTGCTTACTTCATACTGCCTGCTGCTTACTGAGGCAACAACGCCTTTCGTGTTGACTCCCTTGCCTTTCCACTTTATCTCTATGCCTGCATAAGAAAATGCCTTTTCTACAAATTCTCTTACCGAATGGCTTTCGCCTGTGCCAATCGCATAATCGTCTGGTTTATCCTGTTGAAGCATTAACCATTGACACTCCACATATTCAGGTGCGAATCCCCAGTCCCTTTTCGCATTGAGATTTCCAAGGTAGAGCCTTCTCTGTTTCCCTTTAAGGATATTCGCTATCGCCCTTGTGATCTTTCGCGTGACAAACGTTTCGCCCCTGCGGGGTGATTCGTGATTAAAGAGGATGCCATTACATGCAAACATCTTATAGCCTTCCCTGTAATTAGCAACCATCCAGCAAGCATAAACTTTTGCTGCTGCATAAGGACTGCGTGGACAGAAAGGAGTATCTTCATTTTGAGGTGGTGGAGCTGAGCCAAACATCTCAGATGAAGAGGCCTGATAAAATTTAGTCTTTATTCCGCTTCTTCTTATAGCATCCAGCAATCTTGTTGTGCCAAGGGCTGTTATATCTCCTGTATATTCAGGCATATCAAAACTTACCCTTACATGGCTCTGTGCGCCCAGGTGATATACCTCATCAGGTTGTATATTATAGACAAGGTGAGTAAGCTGGCCTGAATCAGAAAGGTCGCCATTATGCAGAAATAATTTTGTGCCTGGTACATGAGGATCAGTATAAATATGGTCTATCCTCCCGGTATTAAAAGTACTCGCCCGACGGATAAGCCCGTGCACCTCATAGCCTTTTGATAATAATAACTCCGCTAAATATGATCCATCCTGGCCAGTGATTCCCGTTATTAGAGCTTTTTTCATTTTCTTTATTCCTTTATTTGTAAGATTCAAATACTTAACCTATACCTCAACCTGAACCTGTTTTTATGTCCATCCTGACCGGTGATACCGTTTATTAAAGCACGTTTCATTTCTTCTCCTTCATTGAAACATTGCTTCTATGCATCTTTCAATGCCGAATTTCCAGTCCGGAATATTAACAGATAAATCTTTTGAAAGTTTAAGATTCGACATTGCAGAAAAATACGGCCTTTTGGCAGGTGAAGGAAAAAAATCTGAGTTCACAGGCAATATAAGATTATCCAGACCAAGTCTTTCTATTAGATAGCGTGCGACTTCATATCTTGAGGCATACCCGCTGTTGGTAAGATGGTAAACTCCCCTCAGACCTTTATCAATTGCAAACATTGTTAGACTTACAATATCCCTTGTATAAGTAGGCACTGAGATCTGGTCACAAACGATCTTTAAGACCCTGTTTTTCTTTGCCCACTCTGACAATTTGTAAAGAAAGTTCTGCTTGCCTTCTCCAAATACCCAGCTAAGCCTGAACAATAGAAAATTATCAGTCTCTTCTTTTAACAACTTTTCACCAGATAACTTGCTTTCCCCATATTTGTTAATCGGATTCGGCTCATCTTCTTCTGTGTAAAAATCCTCCTTCGTCCCGTCAAATACGTAATCACTGCTGTAGTGAACCAACAGGGCGTTATTTTTTTTACATGCAAGAGCCAGGTTTCTTACCCCTGAGGCATTTATACTGTATGCAGTATCAAAATCTTCTTCAGCCTTATCTACGAAATTATAAGCAGCACAGTTTAAAATTATATCCGGGTTATATTTTGAAACTGCTTCTGTAACAATATTTAAATCAGATATATCCAGACCTTCTTTATCCAGGGCCGTCACTGCATAGTTATAATTCTCTAATGTCTTCTGAAAATCCCTTGCGAGTTGACCATTTGCACCCGTAATTAAAATCCTCATAAAATTAAGCACTAAGCAATAGGCAGTCCGCCTCAGACGGAGCGCTATGCCATATGCTCTCTGCTTTATGCTTTTTCATACTCAAAGTTAGTATCAGCATCCTTTAATGCCGGATGTTTTTTATCCTTTTCCGAGAGAACAGGGTCTTTGACCGGCCAGTAGATATTTATATCAGGGTCATTCCAGATAATTCCCCTGTCATCTTCGGGTGAATACTCTCTGGTGCATTTATACATAACATCAGCTGCTTCACTCAGAACAACAAAACCATGAGCAAAACCAGAGGGGACGTAAAGAACAAGATTATTTTCTTCAGACAGTTCAGCGCCAACCCATTTTCCAAAGGTATGGGAGCCTTTTCTTATATCAACCACAACATCAAAGATCTTACCTTTTAAGCACTGGACTAATTTACCCTGCGCATTTGGATTTTTCTGAAAGTGAAGTCCTCTCAATATACCCTTTAAAGATTTTGAATAATTGTCCTGAACAAAGTATTCTTTTATACCTATCTTAGCAAAATCCGAATATTTATAGGTCTCCATAAAAGAGCCTCTCTCGTCTGGAAAGACTTTCGGCTCAATAAGTATGACTTCGGAGATTGCGAGGCGCTTAAAAGTAAAAGGCATAGCCACCGCCCTTCATGTCTTCCGCCTTAGGCGGAGGCATATCGAAACGAGCTGACACGCTAACATGGCCAATCCTCCTTTTGCTTATTTATTATATCATTCTTCATCTATTTTGTTCCCTACTGAATGACCGCTAAGGATCAAAGAGAGGGAAGTCAAAGACCTGGACACTTCCTCTACTCCCCTTTGATGCTCGTTAGGCTCAATTGTTTCCGCCATTATATTCCTCCATGTTTAACAGTATTACTATTTACAATCGTCTTTTTGAATTGGTATTTTATTTCTTAATCAACACAATAAGCAGAAGACTTTTTATGATATGAAAGGCAGAAAATAGAGGTTTAATAAAAGATATGGAAAAAGATTCTTCCCTTGCAAACAGCAGAAGGATTGCAATTATCGGCTCTCCCAACAGTGGTAAAAGCCAGATATTTTCTAATCTGACGGGTGAATATGCCCTGGTATCAAATTATCCATTTTCAACGATAAGCATTAAAAAGGCCAGTTATTCTACGCCGGAAGGCACCTGTGAAGTTTTTGATACGCCGGGGATTTACTCCTTGTTAGTCCAGTCAGAAGAGGGAATTGCTGTCAGGAACCTGATACTTTCGGGGGAAGCCGATGTCATACTCCAGTGCATCGATGCAAACCTGTTGAAACAGTCTCTCTCATTGACTGCCGAACTCCTTGATCTTGGCATCCCCTTGGTGATCACTGTTAACGCCATTGATGAAACGCTCAAGAAAGGGATATGGATAGATTCCGTCAGGCTATCGCAGCTATTGGGTGTTCCGGTGATTGATTCGGTATCATATACTTAAAAGATGGAATACTTTACACTGAGTGAACTTGCCTACCTGATTAAATCTACAATTCAATCGACGCTTTATGATGATTACTGGGTCATTGCTGAAATAGCTCAAGTCAGCTACCACTACAACTCCGGGCACTGTTATCTGGATCTGGTAGAGAAAAAGAAAAACATGACAATGGCAAAGATGCGGGCCACAATCTGGGCGCGCAGTTTCAGCCAGATCAGCGCCAACTTCAAGGCTTTGACAGGACAGGAGCTTCAAGTGGGCATGAAGATTCTCATGCTTGCAAAAGTGACATATCACGAGGTGCACGGCTTGTCACTCAACATCAAAGAGATTGATCCCCGCTATACCATCGGTGAAATGATGCTCAAGCGGAAAGAGATCATCGAGCACCTGACAAAAGAGGGGATCATAGACGGGAACAAGCTCCTGGAACTGCCTCCCGTTATTCAGAGAATTGCCGTTATATCTGCAGAAGGAGCAGCTGGCTACGGTGACTTTCAGAGCAGACTCAATAATAATCCTTACGGTTACAGGTTCCATTACAGACTGTTTCAGGCCTATTTGCAGGGAGAGAAAGCAGAGCAGTCTATAATAACCGCCCTTGAGAAATGCATCAAGCACAGAGAGCATTTTGACGCTGTTGTAATCATCAGAGGAGGGGGATCAGTCATAGACCTGCACTGTTTTGACAGTTATCCTCTGGCAAAGATGATCGCACTTTCACCGCTTCCTGTATTCACCGGCATAGGACATGAAAGGGATGAGACTGTGGCTGACCATGTAGCCAACAAAAGGCTCATTACTCCAACAGCTGTTGCAGAGTTTCTCATCACAAGGTCAAGGGAGTTCGAGGACAGTATCGATGAACTGAAACACAGGTTGATAATCAAAACTAATGCCTTGATTGAAAGTGAAAAGCATTACCTAAGGACGTCGGCTGACAGCTTCTTAACATCTACCCGTAATTATCTTAAAACTGCAAAGGTTGCCTTAAGGGAGAATATCCGTGAGCTTCAGACAAAGGCGCTTACAGCACTTAAGAAACCTTCAGTCAATATCAAGGAATACGAGGGGAAGCTCGGGAATGCTAGTGAAGGGTTGATAAAGAACAACCGTCAGAAGATGAAGGATTTCAGAAAGGTCCTCAGTGTGCATCCGGTTCACATGCTTTCCATGCAGACACAGAAGCTGGAGAACTACAAAATCACGATCCAACTCCTTGATCCGCAGAACGTTCTCAATCGTGGTTACAGCATCACTTATTTGAATGGGAAAGCGCTGAAAGACGCAGGGGCTGCGAAGAAGGATGATATAATAAATACAAGGCTTTACAACGGGTCTATTGTCAGCATCGTTGAGAGCGTACGAGAGGAGAAAAAAGAGTGAGTGACAAAAAGAAGCTTACCTATTCTCAAGCTATCGAGGAGCTTGAGCAGATCATTAACGAAATAGAGACAGAAAGCATAGATGTTGATGTTCTTACTGAAAAGGTAAAGAGGGCAACCCATCTCATCAAGTTCTGTAAGGGAAGCTTAAAGACCACAGAGGAAGAAGTGAAGAAAGCTCTGTCAGAGATCGAGGAGAAGTCAGCAGAAGAGGGATTGGAAGGGCCTTTTTGCCATCCAGGAAAAACTATTGAAAACTAAGAGAAAAATATGGTACCCCCTGCAGGAATCGAACCTGCGACACCAGGTTTAGGAAACCTGTGCTCTATCCTACTGAGCTAAGGGGGCACTGACAACAGCGAAAATACTAAGAGTTTAAAAGTTCAAAGACTTTATTTACTGTTTCGACCGCATTTTCGACACTGATGACATCCTTTATGTCCCATGTCTTAATACCAACTACCGGTTCCCCTATCTGCAGCGCAAACGCAATTTCCGAAAGTGTGCCGTATGCGCCGCCCACAGCAATAAGGGCATCTGCTGTACGAACTATAATAACATTTCTGCCGATTCTTAATCCAGTTGCACTGTAGGGGATAATCAAAAGTGACCCGAAAATGATAATTTTGGGACAATAGAAACTTAGAGATGGGCTGAAATAATTATATTCTATTCCATAAAAACGCGTGCAACCTCTTCCGTCTGAAGTGTACAGCGCCGCACATTTGTTTCAGAGCGGAGTGGACAATATTTGCAGTCGTTTGCACAGGCATTGGAGAGGAGGGTCTTCAGGAGGACGGTATAGCCGCCCTGCGGGAGAGCAACAGGATAAAGCCACTTGCCGTCAGTCCCCCTCCTGCGATGTTCATCCTTGCCGGTGCCGCATGCACAGGCCAGATCGTACTGTGAATCTTCGGAAAGCACTCTTAGTTTTTCGACAGTATCCATAGAATCTTCAGAATTATATCATGAACTGATCATAAATCATCTTTCAAAATCAGGTCTAAAATATTATTAAAATGATACGGACAAATCCTCTCTATGCTATTATAAAAACTATGCATCCTATACTATTTAGGTTCGGACCTTTAACAATACATACCTATGGCTTTCTCGTGGCTACCGGATTTCTTCTCGGCCTAGTACTTGCTGTCAGACATGCAAGGGATGAGGGTATTTCATCAAATAGGATAGTAGACCTCGGGTTTTATATACTCCTTGCAGCCATCATAGGATCAAGGCTGTTTTTTATTATTATAAATGCCGGCTACTATATTAAAAATCCTTTAGATATTTTCAAGATATGGAAAGGTGGACTTGTCTTTTACGGAGGCGTATTACTTGCTGTGCCAACTGCTATCTGGTATGTAAAAAAGAATGGCTTTAACATATGCAGGACGGCAGATGTTATTGCACCTTCAATCGCAATTGGTCACGCTCTTGGAAGACTCGGATGTTTTTTTGCCGGCTGCTGCTATGGAAAATCTGCTGAATCACTCCCGTGGGCTGTTACATTTACTGACCCTGAATCCCTTGCACAAATTGGGGTACCGCTACACCCCACACAACTCTATGAGTCTGCGGGAGAGTTTGTTAATTTTCTTATACTTATAACCCTTAGAAAATATAAGTCTTTTAACGGTCAGCTTTTCATAACATATTTGCTCTTTTATTCTAGCCTGAGGTTTATAGTTGAATTTTTCAGAGGAGATGTGAACAGAGGGTTTATTATACCCCAACTCTCTGTGTCACAGGGGATTAGTGCCCTGATGTTTTTAGTTGCAGCAATAGGGTTTATTATTTTAAAACGGCGAAATCTCCAGACTAAACCTTCTTAAGGCGAGGTGAAATACTTGAATTTGCTTCGAAGCAATCTGCATAATAATATCAAGGACAGTTTTTATAGAGTCCTCTTTAATTTTAAATTTAGGGTTTTAACATGTTAAGGTGTATATTAAGAGCAAAGATACATATAGCAACGGTTACAGAGTCTAATCTTTCATATGAGGGTAGTATTACCATTGATGAGGCAATTCTGGAAAAGGCAGAGATACTGCCTTATGAGCAGGTTATGATAAGCAATCTCAATAACGGAGAACGCTTTGAGACTTACGTGATAGCCGGGGAAAAAGGCTCAGGAGAAATTTGCCTTAATGGCCCTACCGCGAGGAAGGGCGTTCTCGGAGATAAGATTATTATCTTCTGTTACAGCTATGTTGAAGATAAAAAGCTAAAGGAATTCAAGCCGAAGATAGTCCTCCTCGACGAGGGAAACAAAATCCTCACAGTTAAATAGCCTTCCTGAAAATAAAACGGAACAAATAACAGGAAAGATTGAATTCGTTCCGACCTCCGCAATTATTTTCCGATAAAGCATCACAGAATTTTAAACCGCTCAAAGGCATAATCCAGATCATCCTGGATACCAATTCCGGAGTAAAAAGGTGAAGTCAATTTTATGTTAATCAAAACACATCAATCGGATTTTGCAGCGCGTTGACCAGTGGCAGCATGTATAAGTACACAGTCTGTTCAAAAATCCAGTGGGCTCTTGGCCTCTTTCACTGTCCTGCTCGGAATGCAATGGGTATAAATCATCGTTGTTCTCACGTCGCTGTGCCCGAGAAGCGTCTGGATTGTGCGGATGTCATAATTAGCCTGCAGGAGGTGAGTTGCAAAACTGTGGCGAAAGGTATGTGCAGAGACTCGTTTCGTGAGTTTCGCCTTTCTGACCGCCCACTTGATCGCCTTTTGCACATGTGACTCATGCAAGTGATATCTTCTGTATTTTTTCTCCAGGCGGTTGTCCAGAAAGGTCCCGGCGTAACCTCTGTCTATGTCTTTTTGATGGATGTCCTTCACGTGTTCAAGTTGGGCCTTCAATAGTGTCTTTGGTGAATTCGGTAAGAGACTTGTTCCATTGCTCATGGGGCGGGATTTCCCTCACCGAAACGGGCGGTTGTAAAGCTTCACGAATGTCATTGTCTCGGGAACCCCCTCTTGGGAGGGGCGCAGGGGTGGGTGGATTACTTTCCCGGCCTTCTGTACTGGGAGAAGGTTGTATAGTTTCCTTTCCATCAACGGGAAGGGATGATGAAGTGGGTAATACCTCCGAAACTTGTAGGGGCAATCCCAGTGTGGTTGCCCGGTATTGAGACGGCGCAGAGGAGGAAGCGCCCTTGGCCTGTTCATTCAGCAATTCATGATAAAGAGTAACGGCATGATGGGCCTGCCTCTGAAACGCCGGGGACTGTTTTTTTGTCTGGAGTTTTTCCATGAAAGGCGCAAGACTTTTAGGATCAGATGTATTGAAACCGTATTTATGACAGAAATCCCAAAAATACCGCATCCACTTCCTATAGAAGTTTCGATAGGAATCAGGGACTTTTTCAGAAGAAAGTTTTTGCTCATAACTTTTAGCAACATCTGCCGGAAAGACTATCATTTTGGAGCTATATAGTTTGCAATGAATTATTCATTTTGTAATATTATATGGTTAGTAAATTATAAAAAATCGCGTATTGTTTGTCAAATAATGTTTGCAATAGTGCTTTGTTTCTGATAATCTATGGAAACTATAGAATAACTGGTTAAGCCCAAATAATAATATTGACAAAAGGCACACAATGTAGTAATTATATCTTATGAAGGTCTTTCGATGGGACAATGAAAAGAATGAATGGTTGAAGAAAAATAGGGGAGTGTGTTTTGAAGAAGTCGTTATCTTGATGGAACGGGAAGATGTTTACGAGCTAGTAGATCACCCGAATCAAGATAAGTATCCGGGTCAAAAAATCGCAACAGTCGGGATTGGCGATTACGCGTATCTTGTTCCTTATATACAAGAAAGCGAAACAATATTCTTAAAAACCATCATTCCCAGTAGAAAAGCTACAAATAAATATGTGAGGACAAAAAAATGAAAAAGACAATATTAGATGAAGAAGAAAAAGATATTTTAGAGTCGTATGAACGTGGAGAGTGGAAACCTATCAAGAATCAAAAAGCAGAAATAAGAAAACTTCGAGAGTATGCAAAGAATACACTGCAAAAAGACAAGAGAATAAATATTCGGATGTCATCAAAGGATTTGGATCAAGTGCAGGTTATCGCTGCTCAAGAAGGCATCCCTTACCAGACACTGATATCCAGCATTATACATAAATATGTATCAGGCTATTTAATGGAGAAAAAGAGGGCTTAACAAATTCATCCAGCCGACTAGGAATAACGGTCGGTGGTTTTCGCCAGGGCTTGTGCTCCAGCAGTTGATGACGGCGTTAGCCAGTCAATTATCCAGAGGAGGGAGATTATGCATAAATAGGGTGGAATTCAGGTATATAGTTTTATACCTTTTCAACCTTATTGGTATAAAAACAATGGATGATTTGAAAAGACGCTTTGGAAATCCTGATATTTCTATGCATTCTAATTCAGGAAAAGAAGAGTGGACTGACACATTACAGAATATATGCCGAGAAAAAAAGTTGAACTTAGAAGCTATGTCATATAAATTTATTGAGGAAGATCGTAGCCAACCCCCAAAAAATCTTGTTACTCATATTTGGTTTTTGTGGCCTTAATAGTAATAGAAGATGACCATTTACTCAACCCCACGCCTATTATGTAACAATACCTTATGAAAACTGCAAATGATTTTCGAGAAATAGCTGCTGAGTACATGGGGCAAATCCAACTATTGTACAGTAAATTTGCTGATAAGAAACCAATTATAGAATTGGCCCTGCCCTCGCGGAAAATTTATGCTTATCCTTTTTTAGATTACATGAAGACATTGAGTAAACGATCCCAAGAATTACTGAAAAAGGAGTACCATACTGCGATTAGAGCAAATAAAATAATAGTCTTCATCCGGGACAATGAGGAAAGAATATTGAAATCGGCTTCGTTTCCCATAGAAAGTATCGACTATGTGAGAAGCGAAGTACACGACTTTATCGAAGATGACACATAACAAATCAATCCAGTGGACGCGGGATAAGCCCTTTTTGATTTTAGATAGGCCGGTTGCCGGCGCCACTGATTTCAGTCGTTATAGGAGCAAATAAACAAAGACAAAAATGTTATCATTAGAGGCTCTTGCAAAAGTCACAGATTGTCATTCCGAACGAAGGTGAGGAATCTTATACCCCATTGATTATAAAAGATTTCTCGTTTCACTCGAAATGACAAATTGTCCTGTTTTGGGACTTTT
>Ga0172375_10001169_pt1 | contig 42196 bp, 40 predicted proteins | sample LakKiv1m_FD_114537 | JGI IMG/M metagenome (GOLD analysis project Ga0172375, IMG submission 114537) | Freshwater microbial communities from Kabuno Bay, South-Kivu, Congo - kab_092012_11.1m | ecosystem: Environmental > Aquatic > Freshwater > Lake | place: Democratic Republic of the Congo... | reverse complement strand
TAATGTGCCTCCCATCATGGTGACCCAGCATATGCCCGAGGCCTTCACCAAATCGTTTGCTGCGCGGCTGGATGGATTGTGCGAGGTCGTAGTCGGAGAGGCGGAAGACGAGCAACGCCTGCTGCCTGGCCACGTCTATATCGCCCCCGGTCACTCCCATCTCCTACTGAAACGGAGTGGTGAACATCTTGTCACACGCTTGGACTCTTCCGCTCCCGTCAACCATCATCGCCCTTCGGTGGAGGTGCTGTTTCGTTCTGTTGCCCAAGTCGCCGGGAATCAAGCCATCGGTGTGATGCTGACGGGAATGGGAAAAGACGGCGCGGCAGCGATGCTGGAGATGCGCAGAGCGGGTTCCTACAATTTTGCACAAGACGAACGCAGCTGCGTGGTGTTTGGTATGCCGCGCGAAGCCATCGCGTTGGGGGCAGTGCATGAGGTCGGCTGTATTCCTGACATCGCACAACATCTGTTGGCTAGGCTGGGTGTAACAAGATGATTGAGGTCGGACAAATTTCAGAGCAGGGCTGGCCGCGTGGTGGCTGGAACAGCACGCTGAGGCTGATGGAGTCAGCGCAGCAATTCTTCAATATTGCGATTGGCGGCTTGCAATTTTTTGAAGAGGGCGATCAGCAAGGCTTTGTCAATGTAGGTTTTGGCATCGCCTTTGATTTTGTCCAAACCACTTTTCTTGAATTCGGCAACGACCAGATGATTGTCGGCAGTGACGGTGGCTGAACGTTCCAATGTTTCGTTGGCGAAGAACACGCCCTCACCGATACATTCGCCGCTATGAATGATGCCCACGGCTTTACCTCGGTAATAGGCAGTGGCGGTGCCGAACAGGATGACGAAGAACGAGGTCATGTCTTCGCCTTCGGTGGTCATCGCCTGACCTTGCGCGAAGGTCCTGATCTCGGCATGTTCTGAGATGGGGGTGAGCCACTCGCTGGGGATGGGGTCGAAGAAGGAGCACTTGCGCAATTCGTTGAAGCGATCGGATGACGCTTCGTCGAGGCGTTGGGTGAAGCTGGCTAAGCTGGCTTGGATTGCATCGAGATCGTCCATCGGCTATTTCCCATTTCAATGATGGGCGCAAGTTATCACAAGCCGCTGCGTATGTGTTGTGGTGCGTGTTTCAGATACACTCCGGTCATGGACATCAAGACACAATGGGACAGACAGACGTTGCTGCAAGTACAGGCGTTCACGCCTTTGCATCCCGTCATCGCCCGCTTGCCTGCGGAGCATTTTCCGACCTTGCAGGAATGCAACGCACTGCTTGCGGCATACGCGCCGCGCATCCAAGTGCTTAACGGCACGGCACTGTCCTTCGTCCCGCAGGAATACGGCAAGCTGGAGTTCGAGGCGCAATATGAACCGCGTTGCTATTTGAAGGGAGAAGTGCCGACTCGTGCGGACAATTGGCACGATCTGTTGAATGCGCTGGTGTGGTTGACGTTCCCCCACGCCAAGGCGGCGATCAACGGGCGGCACTACGCCGCCTTCACTCAAGCCGCCCCGCCACAAGGGACGAGTGAGCGCGGGGCCGTGCGTGATGCCATCACCTTGCTCGACGAGTCGGGTGTCATCGTGCCCTACGCGGATGATGGCTTGGCAGAACTATTGCGAGGATTTCAGTGGAAGACGTTGTTCTGGCACCAACGGCAACGAGTCCAAGCGCAGATGGGCTTTTATCTCTTCGGGCACGGCTTGTACGAAAAGGCGCTGAACCCATACATCGGCATGACTGGACAAGGCTTGCTGCTCAAGGTGGAGGCGGTGTTCTTCACGTGGCCGCTGGCGCGACGCTTGGCGGCATTGGATGAGCGACTGGCTGCGTATCTGGCCGATGTGCGGAACGCATGCGACACGCGCGAGCTTTCGCCTGTGCCTTTGTTAGGGGTTCCGGGTTGGAGTGCGGATAACGAAGTGGCGACGTATTACGACAATACGGATTATTTCCGCTCAGGCAGACAAAGCTCAGCACAACGCAAACCACTCAACACCGCACCTTCCAGCGTCGCGGGATAATCCCCCGCTGTGTAGTCGCCCGCCAGCAGTAGATTAGGGATGGCGGTGCGTTGGGTCGGTCGATCCAGATTCGGTGAGCAGCAGAAGGTCGCGCGCTTCTCAGCGATGACTTTGAACCAATCCGGTCTTGTAGCGATGCCGAGCTCCTCATGCAGCTCCGCGATGACTTTCTCGGCCAGCGCCTCTTGGCTCAATGCTTGGTGTATCCCTTCCGCGCTGATGACGGCCGCGAGTAGGCCGTGTTGTGCGGCGATCTGCCCCTTGTCGAACAACCACTGGCTGAAGCGTTGATGCAAGCCGATCATGGGGTGGGGCAGACGCACCTGCGCTGGATATTGCAGATACACGGTGTAGATGGGTTGCTGTTCCAACGCCTCTATCTGCGCGACGGTCTTACTCATCTCTGGAATAGGACGTAACAGCTTGGCGGCGACGCTGGGCGGGGCGGCGCAGATGACGTGGCTGAAGGTGTGTGTGCCTGTGCTAGTGACCAGTTCGAAGCCATCCTGTCGGGGATGGATAGATTCCACACCACAGGAGAGATACGCTTTGCCACCCCGCCGCTCAACATAGTCCGCCGCACGTTGTGGGAACAACGCAGTGAAGTCGATGCGCGGCAACAGCATGTCGCCATCTGCGCGCTTACGGTTCAACGCATCGCGCAGCACGTTGAGCAGAACCTGGGCGGAAGCCTTGTGGATAGGCGTGTTCAGCGCGGCGATGCACAGCGGTTCCCATAGCTTGAGTGTGAGGTCGGCATCTTGACCGTTGCAACGCAACAGTTGGGTGACAGTGGTGTCGAGTGTTCCCTCACCCCAGCCCTCTCCCGGTGGGAGAGGGAGCTTGCGCAGTTGAAAGTTTGCGCGTTGCAACTTGAGCATAAATCCAGCCGCCTTCATACGTTCCACCCAAGTCAGTCCTTTTGCATTGAGCAAGGCTGCGAGCAGATGCAGCGGGGCGGGCAAGCGGGGGGCTTTGAGCGAGAACTGACCGTGCAGGTCGAGTTGCAAAGGTAGGCACAGAAAATCTTTTTCGATGTCGCCGCCAACCAGTTCGATGAGTCGCAAGGTCTCGCGGTAGCAACCGAGCAGCAGGTGTTGTCCGTTGTCCAGAGTCAAACAATCTCCCGCTAGGGAGCGATTGCCCTTTCCCCCCTCGGGGGAAAGTTGGATAGAGGGAGGAGAGGATGAGTTCTTGCTCAATACTGGATAAGAGGTGCTGATGCCGCGTGCACGACCACCCAGTTGTTTGGCACTTTCAAAGACGGTGACTTGGATACCGCGCGAAGTCAGTTCAGCGGCAGCCGCCATGCCTGCATAGCCGCCACCGATGATGGCAGGTTTTATAGATTGATTGCCACGATCGCTCCCTCTCCCAACGGGGGAGGGTTGGGGTGGGGGAACGCTTCTCAGTTTTGCCACCATGTCTTGAGCGCCAGCCACAGCTTGTAGCCCGTGCCGAGCGAGACGCGCTCTTTCAACACATGGCAGCCGCTGCGTTCGACTTCTTCCAGCACGGCACGATAGATGGCCGCCATGATGAGTCCGGCGCGTTGTGTTTTGCGATCAACGGCGGGCAGATGGGCGAGCGCTTGGTCATAGAAACGTTGCGCGCGTTCGATCTGGAACACCATCAGTTTTTGGAAGTTTGGAGTCTCGCGTGAGTTAAGGATGTCGGCGGCGGTGACACCGAACTGTTGCATCTCGTCCATCGGCAGATAGATGCGGTTGCGCCGTGCGTCTTCGCCCACGTCGCGGATGATGTTGGTGAGCTGGAAGGCGATGCCGAGGTCGTGCGCGTATTTCAAGGTCTCGCGGTCGGTGTAGCCGAAGATCTCAGCGGATAACAGACCGACCACGGAGGCGACGCGGTAGCAATACAGTTGTAGCGATTTGAAGTCGGCATAACGCGGTTGGTCGAGGTCCATCTCCATGCCGTCGATGATCTCCAGCAGATGTTCTTGCGGCAGATTGAATCTTGCAACGACGGGAATCAATGCTTTGCAGACTGGATGGGTAGGGTGTCCGCCGAACACGGCCGCCACTTCGTTGCGCCACCAGTTGAGCGTGGTGCGTGCCACATCGGCATCCGAACATTCATCCACTACATCATCCACCTCGCGGCAGAAGGCGTACAACACGGTCATCGCGCGTCGGCGGTCTTCGGATAAGAAACGGAAGCTGCTGGTGAAGCTGGAGCCGCTTTGCTTGGTCTTGTCTACGCAGTACTGGTAAGAGTCCATCGGTTTCAGAGGGGAGCAGATTTGGTCAGCATGATAACCCAGTCGAACGGGCGCAATACCGGGCGCTGGTTGAATACGTCGTAGTCGGCTGCTTCTATCTTGTCGAGGATGCGCAGGCCACCCTGAATGATCATGCGCATCTCTAGTCCGATGCGCCCGGTGAGGATGGTGCCGAGTGGTTTGCCTTGCAGCATCAAGGCGCGTGCTCTATCCACTTCGAATTTCATCAGCGCACGCCAAGCATCGTCGCAACGCGCCTCAACGATCTGTTCCTCGCTCACGCCAAAGCGCGCCATGTCATCCTGCGGCAGATAGATGCGGCCGATGGCGATGTCCTTGGCGACGTCCTGCCAGAAGTTGATGAGCTGTAGTGCGCCACAGATAGCGTCAGAGTAGGCGAGGTTGACGGGCGTGGCTTCCTCATACAGATGCAACAGCAGCGTACCCACAGGATTGGCCGAGCGACGGCAGTAGTCGAGCAAATCGTCGTAGTGGACGTAACGCGTCTTCACCACGTCTTGCGAGAAGGCATCCAGCAGATCGTGCATGGGTTGCAATGGCAGCGCATGTGCCTTTACCTCGACGGCCAAACGTTGGAACAGCGGCAGCAAAGGTGTTTCACCTGCGGCGATGTGATCCAGTTCATCGCGGAAATCATCAAGCTGTCGCAGGCGATCGGCATCCGACAGATCGCCTTCATCCGCGATGTCGTCCGCTGCACGCGCGAAGTGATAGATGGCGGCGACCGGCTGGCGTAGCCGCTTGGGCATCAGGATGGATGCGACGGGGAAATTCTCGTAGTGATCTACAGACATGCGCTTACAGCAGATCCTCACGGTGCAGCATGAACACGAACTGGTCGCCCGCACTCACGTTCAGCCAAGTGAAGGGGAGATTGGGATACGCCGCTTCGAGGGCATCGCGGTTGTGGCCGATCTCGACGACGAGGAGGCCGTTGGGATTCAGATGCTTCGCCGCGTTGGCAAGGAGGACGCGCGTCGCATCCAGACCGTCGTTGCCGCTACCGAGGGATAGCTCGGGTTCATGTTTGTATTCGGGCGGCAGTGCGGCGACCGAGGGGGCATCCACATAAGGCGGGTTGCTGATGATGATGTCGTAGCACTTGCCATCCAGTGCGGCGAAAAGGTCGGACTCGATGAGGGTGATCTGCTCATCTAAATGGTAGTCCGTGACGTTGTATTGCGCGACATCCAAGGCATCGGCGGAAAGATCGACCGCATCGACGCTCGCATTGGGGAAGGTGTGTGCAGCTAGGATGGCAAGGCAGCCGCTGCCAGTGCACATGTCCAATACGCTGGTCACTTCTTCAGCATCCTCGATCCACGGCGAAAGCTCTTCACGTAGCAGTTCGGCGATGAAGGAGCGCGGCACGATGACGCGTTCATCCACGTAGAACGACAGATCGCCTAACCAAGCTTGGTGGGTCAGATAGGCGGCAGGGATGCGTTGCACCACCCGTTTCTCGATGATCTCGATGACGGCATACACCTCGGACTGCGTGAGTCGTGCATCCAAGAAGGGCTCCAGCCGATCCAAGGGCAGATGGAGGGTGTGCAGGACGAGATAGGCAGCTTCGTCATAGGCATCATCGCTGCCATGCCCGAAGAACAGCTCGGTCTCATTGAAGCGACTGACCGCGAAGCGCAGGCAATCGCGCACGGTCTTGAGCGAAGAGTTCGCCTCTGAATATTGATTGATGTCCATTTAATCTCCACCGCCTCCGTCGCCGCCATCGCAGCTGTCATTGTCTTTACAGTGCGCGCCAGACGATTGGGAATCGTTTGAACTGCCTGCACTGCCTCCGTCACCACTGTTCCTGTCACGCTCACGGCGGGCGCGCACGATGATCCACACGATGAGGATCACGGACAGCAGGATGAACACCAGCTTCATCATTTTGCGAGCAATTTGACCAAGGTCAAGTAATACACCTCGGACAGTTCATCCAGCTCGCGCACCGACACGCATTCGTTGATCTTGTGGATGGTCGCGTTGACGGGGCCAACTTCCAGCACTTGTTTGCAGATGTCGGCAATGAAGCGCCCATCGGACGTGCCGCCGCTGGTCGAGAGTTCGGCATCCAAGCCCGTCACTTGTTTGATCGCCTCACTCACCACATCCACCAGATCACCGCGCGGGGTGAGGTAGGGCTTGCCGGAGGAGTTCTCCCATTGCATGTCGTAATCCAGACCATGCTTGTCGAGCACGGCGTGGATGCGTTGTTTCAGACTCTCTACCGAGCTAGCGGTGGAGTGGCGGAAGTTGAACTGAATTTCCACCGTGCCAGGCACGACGTTGGTCGCACCGGTGCCGCCGTGGATGTTGGATATCTGCCACGAGGTCGGCGGGAAATATTCATTGCCCTGATCCCACTCGGTCGCGGCCAGTTCTGCGATGGCAGGCGCCGCCTTGTGGATGGGGTTCTTCACCAGATGCGGGTAGGCGATATGGCCTTGGATGCCCTTGACGATCAAGGTGGCGGAGAGCGAGCCGCGACGTCCATTCTTGATGGTGTCGCCGACCTTGGCCACAGCAGTGGGTTCGCCCACGATGCAGTAATCCAGCATCTGATTGCGTGTCTGTAACGCTTCGACTACTTTTACCGTGCCATCCACCGCGATGCCTTCTTCGTCTGAAGTGAGCAGCAAGGCGATGGAGCCTTTGTGTTGGGGATGTGCTGCGACGAAACGTTCAGTGGCAGTGACGAAGGCGGCGATGGAACCCTTCATGTCGGCCGTGCCACGACCGTACAACATGCCGTCGCGCACCGTTGGGGTGAACGGGTCGCTATCCCATTTGGCGACGGGGCCGGTGGGGACCACATCGGTATGTCCGGCGAAACATACGATGGGGGAGGCCTTGCCACGACGGGCATAGAGATTGTCCACCTCGCCGCAGCGCATCTTCTCCAGATCGAAAGCGAGGGGGGTGAGACGTTCGCCGATGAGGTCGAGACAGCCTTCGTCCGCTGGGGTGAGCGATTTGCGGGAGACGAGTTGTTTGGTGAGTTCTAGTGTGTCGCTCATGTTTATCGTATTAGATTGTCGTAATCGTTCGGGGTGAAACCTGTCATCAATACTTTCCCGTCGCGAACCAGCACAGGACGTTTAATGATGTTGGGGTGTTGCAACATCAGGGATAAAGCAGAGGCATCATCTTTGATAGAAGCCTTGACCTCGGCGGGCAGCTTGCCCCAGGTCGGCCCTGTCTTCTTGAGCAATTTTTGCCAGCCGACTTGTTTCAGCCAATCCGAAAGTAGCGCTTCTGTGACGCCATGTTTTTTGAAGTCGTAGAACTCATACGCGACACCATGTTCAGTGAGCCATGCGCGCGATTTTTTGACAGTATCGCAATTGGAGATGCCGTATAACTTCATCAGGAACCCGAACCCGGCATCTCGATGTTGAGCTTGATCCCCGCGAAATCAGGCGATGCGGAAGTCGATGGGGCCGCAGTCGGGTTGGCATTCGGGTCGTAGGCCTTGACTTTGCTTGTCTGCGAATAGTCGATGAGCGAAGACAGGTTGCTGGCCGAATCGGCGTTCTTCAAGGCTTCTTCTTTGGTGATGTGGCCGGACTTGTACAGTTTGTACAGTGCCTGTTCAAAGGTCTGCGAACCCTGCGAGACGCTCTGTTCGATGGCATCGCGGATCTTGTCGATCTGGTCGTTCTTGATGAGGTCGGCGATGAGTGCGGAATTGAGCAGCACTTCCACGGCGGGGACGAGTATCCCCTGCGTGTTGCGGATCAGGCGTTGCGAGATGACAGCGCGCAGGCACAGCGATAAGTCGGACAAGATGCTGTTGCGCGCATCGTAAGGGAAAAAGTTCACGATGCGGTTCAGCGCGTGGTAGCTGTTGTTTGCATGCAGGGTAGAGAGGCATAAATGGCCAGTCTGCGCGAAGATCAACGCATGTTTCAGCGTATCGCGGTCACGGATTTCGCCGATCATCAGCACATCGGGGGCTTCGCGCATGGCACTCACCAAGGCTGCGCCATAGTCTGCTGTGTCAGTGCCGATCTCGCGCTGGTTCACAATGGATTTTTTGTGCTGGAACATATATTCCAGCGGGTCTTCGATGGTGAGAATGTGTCCTGTCTGGGTTTCATTACGATGCTGGATCATGGCGGCCAGCGTGGTTGATTTGCCAGAGCCCGTCGCGCCTACCATCAGCACGAGTCCGCGTTTTTCCATGATGAGCTCTTTCAACACCAAGGGCAGATGCAGCTCTTCTACATTCAGCACATTGCTGCGCACATAACGAATGACGATGGCGATGCTACCGCGCTGACGGAATATGTTGACGCGGAAGTTGCCGATCTCGGGAACGCGGAAGGAGAAGTTCATCTCCATATGCATCTCGAAATCGGCAATCTGATCCGGCGTCATCATCTCGTAGGCGATTTGCTTGATGTTCTCTGCAGTCAGCGCCTGCGCGTTCACCGGCATCACCACGCCGTTGATCTTGATCTGGATAGGTGCGTGGACGGAGAAGAACAAGTCTGATGCCTGCTTATCAGCAGCGAGTTGCAGCAATGGCGTAACGATCATGGAGTTCTCCTAAGCTATTAGGATTGAGGCGTTAGGATTGAGTTAGGAACGAAGCGGCTGAATTAGATCAATCCTCAATCCTAGTTCCTCAGTCCTGCATTTTAGATGCCGCGCAACAACTCGTTGATGCCGGTCTTGCCCAAAGTTTTGGCATCCACCTTCTTCACGATGACCGCGCAGTACAAGCTGTGGGTGCCGTCCTTGGCAGGCATGCTGCCGCTGACGACGACGGACCCCGCAGGTACGCGACCATAGATGATCTCGCCGGTCTCACGGTCGAGGATTTTGGTGGATTGACCGATGAACACGCCCATGGAGATCACCGAGCCTTCTTCTACGATCACGCCTTCAACGATTTCAGAACGCGCACCGATGAAGCAGTTGTCTTCGATGATGGTGGGGTTCGCTTGCACCGGCTCCAACACGCCACCGATACCCACTCCACCACTCAAGTGCACGTTCTTGCCAATCTGCGCACAGGAACCGACTGTCGCCCAAGTGTCCACCATCGTGCCTTCATCCACGTAAGCGCCGATATTGCAGTAGGAAGGCATCAACACCACGTTCTTGGCGACATACACGCCACGACGTGCTGCAGCGGGAGGCACCACGCGGAAGCCACCTTCGCGGAACTCTTTGGAGTTGTAGTCGGCAAACTTGGAAGGCACTTTGTCGAAATAATTGGTGAAACCGCCCTTGATGAAATTGTTGTCTTCGATACGGAAGGACAACAACACGGCTTTCTTGATCCACTGGTGGGTAACCCACGCACCGTTGATCTTTTCAGCCACGCGCAGCTTGCCCTGATCCAGATATTCGATGACGGTGTTGATAGTCTCTTTGAGTTGCGCATCCACATTACGCGGCGTGATGTCGGCGCGACGTTCAAAGGCTTCTTCGATGATGGCTTGTAATTGCGGCATGGTGGTTTCCTGTCAATATTTAACGGTTAAAAATTTTATGTAGGTCGGACTTCAGTCCGACATGTCGGGTTGAAATCCGACCTACAAATTATGGGTGAATTCGGCGATGCGTTTTGCGGCTTCCAGTGTTTCGTCCAGATTGGCGACCAGCGCCAAGCGGATGAAATTCGCTCCAGGATTGACTCCGTGCGCTTCACGCGCCAAGAAGCTACCCGGCAACACGGACACATTATAGTCGCGGTAAAGCTGTTGCGCGAAGGCGGTATCAGCGATGGGAGTGCGTATCCACAGGTAGAAGCTGGCATCGGGCTTGGTCACGGGCAACACGGGTGCGAGCACTTGGATGACTTGCTCGAACTTCTGTGCGTACAAGCGACGGTTCTCGGAGACATGCGCTTCATCGTTCCAGGCGGCGATGGTCGCGGCTTGGATGGTGGGATTCATGGCGCAACCGTGATAGGTGCGATACAGGGCGAAGCGTTCCAAGATGGTTGCATCCCCCGCAACGAAGCCCGAGCGCATACCCGGTACGTTGGAGCGTTTGGATAGGCTGGAGAACACGACCAAGTTCTTGTAGTCGCCACGCCCCAATTGCTGTGCGGCTTGCAGCGCGCCCAGCGGCGCGTTGTTGTCAAAATAGAGTTCGGAGTAGCACTCGTCGGAAGCGATGACGAAGTCGTAGCGGTCGGACAAGTCGAACAGGGTCTTCCACTCGGAAAGCGGCATTACACGCCCGGTCGGATTGCCAGGGGAGCACACGTAAATGAGTTGCGTGCGCTGCCACACATCCTCAGATAATTGGGCGAAGTCCATCGCGAAATCATCTTCCGGCAGTGTGTTGAAGAAATGCGGTGTTGCTCCCGCGAGGAAGGCTGCCCCTTCGTAGATCTGATAGAAGGGGTTGGGGCAGATGACCACCGGAGAGGCTCCCTCTCCCAGTGGGAGAGGGTTGGGGTGAGGGCGCTTACGTTCGATCACCGCTTGGGCGAAGGAGAACAAGGCTTCGCGGCTACCATTCACAGGCAACACTTGGGTCTTGGCATCGGGTGTAGGGATGTCGTAACGACGACTCAGCCATTGCGCGATGGTGGCGCGCAACCTATCGCTGCCTGCTGTTGTGGGATAATTGGCGAGGCCATCCAAGCCCGAAATGAGAGCATCTTTGATGAATTGCGGGGTGGCATGTTTGGGTTCACCAATGTGCAAGCTAATGGGTTTGAGTGTGGCGTTCGCGGTCACTTCGCCAAACAGTTTGGCCAGCTTCTGGAAGGGGTAGGGCTGGAGCTTTTGGAGGTCTTGGTTCATTGGCAAAAACGCAGCGTTCTCTAAAGAGCGCGCATTATAAAGGTCGTGTGAGTGCCATCAAAACAAAATGTCATGCCAGTGGTTGGCGTGTTGAGCGGGGCGTTAGTGTGGGGATTGATCTGGTATCCCTATCGCGTGTTGCAAGAGGCGGGGATGTCCGGCGCGTTGGCGACCTTCATCACTTACGTCTTGGCGATGGGGTTCGGCGCATTCATGCTGCCACGCGTATGGCGTGAACGTTCGACTTTAGGTGGGTGGGCGCTGTTGTTGATATTGAGCGCAGGCTGGGCGAATCTGGGCTATGTGCTGGGCATGTTGCATGGCGAGGTGATGCGCGTGCTGTTGCTGTTCTACCTCGCCCCTGTGTGGACCATCCTGTTCTCGTTCTGGTTGTTGGGGGAGCGCCTTAATCGCTTTGGATACGGTGTGATCGCCTTGTCTCTGCTAGGGGCGGTGATCATGCTGTGGGAGCCGAGTCTGGGATTGCCTCTTCCGCAAAATCTGTCGGAATGGCTAGGGTTGTCGGCAGGCATGGGCTTTGCCCTTTCCAATGTTACCTCGCGCCGCGCCGCCCATCTTTCCGTCGAGGCCAAATCGTTCAGTCTTTGGTTGGGTACGGCAGCACTGACTTTGCCGTTTTTGTTGTGGCAGGGCGGGCTATCTGTCCAATTCACGCATATTGATTCGGGGTATTGGCTAATGCTGACATTGATGGGGCTGGTGCTGTGTGCCACCAGTTTCGCCGTGCAATACGGAGTCACCCATCTGTCGGCCAATCGTGCGGTGGTGTTGTTTTTGTTCGAATTGGTGGCGGCCGCATGCTCATCTTATTTCTTGGCTGACGAGGCGATGGAATTGCGAGACTGGGTAGGGGCATCGCTCATCGTGTGTTCCACTTTGCTTTCTGGACGATTGTCTTCAGAGAAGGCTGTGGGGTAGACTGCGACCAGCATCGTGCAGTGAAGCTGCTTGGTAGCAAAGCCCGAAATTTAAGATTCTCATGAAAACAGCCACCACCCCCGTCCAGATTTCCAAACTGTTCGACAATACCGATCCCAACATCGTTTGGGATCAATTGGCTGCCGTGATTCGTCACATGAGTCCGCATTACGACTTTACGCTTGTACATAAGGTGTTCAAGGACGTGATACGCATGTTTTATGGGGAGTTTCCCGGATATGCACCGATCAAAACGCTGTACCACGATCTGTCGCACACACTCGAAGTTTTAATGTGTGGGGTACGTTTGATGCACGGTGTGCATCGTTCCGGAGACCATCTTTCGGACGAGGAACTCACGCTGATGATGCTGGCGATTCTGATGCACGATATCGGTTATGCCCAGCGCAAGGGAGAAGAATTCGGTACGGGCGCGCAGTTCACGCAAACTCATGTGCAACGCGGGGTCGAATTCATGGAAAACTATTTTGGCGAGCGCATGTTGCTGACGGGGATCTTGGTGGATGTGAAAGGCATGATCTTGGGAACAGAGCATTTCAGGCCTTTTGCTCAGATCGACTTCGCATCTGACCGCTCACGCATGTTGGCACGGATTGTTGCGACGGCCGATATTGTTGGCCAGATGGCGGATCGAAAATACATCGAGAAGTTGCTTTTTCTTTTTCACGAATTCAAAGAAGCACAGTTCGGCAGCTATCATGGGATGTTCGATCTGTTAGGCAAGACTCAGGGGTTCTACAAAGTCACCCGTGAGAAGCTGGACGGGGTGTTGGACGGTGTTTATCGCAAGCTCGAATACCACTTCGAGGCTGTCTATGGCGAACGTCGCAACTACTATATCGAGTCCATCGAAAAGAATATGACCTACCTTGAGCAGGTGGTCGCACAAAGCGAAGAAGACTATTTCAAGATGCTCAAACGCAACGGTATCGTGGAGTGTGCGCGGGCATTGCCAACCAACTATTAGCCCGCACCTACCCGCATTGAGCGCCGCTCTATGACCTCACTTTCTTTAGGTACACCACTTTCTCCTTCCGCCACCAAAGTCATGCTTCTGGGCAGTGGCGAACTGGGCAAGGAAGTCATCATTGCCCTGCAACGCTTGGGGGTCGAAGTCATCGCGGTAGATCGCTATGCCGATGCGCCTGGACACCAAGTCGCGCACCGTGCGCATGTCATCAACATGGCAGACGGCGTAGCGCTGCGCGCCCTCATCGAAAAAGAGCGACCACACCTCATCGTGCCGGAAATCGAGGCCATCGCCACCGATCTGTTGGTGCAAATTGAGCAAGAGCGGCTGGCACGTGTCATCCCCACTGCACGTGCTGCGAAACTCACCATGAACCGGGAAGGCATACGTCGTTTGGCCGCCGAGACACTCGGTCTGCCTACCTCGCCTTACAAATTCGCCGACAGTCTGGAAGCATTGCAGTCCGCCATCAATGATGGCATCGGCTATCCCTGCATCGTCAAACCCGTGATGTCTTCTTCGGGTAAGGGGCAGTCGAAACTGGAGGGCCCTTCCGATGTGAAAGCGGCTTGGGAATACGCCGCCAGCGGTTCGCGTGTGGATCAGGGGCGGGTGATTGTTGAAGGCTTTATTGCGTTCGACTACGAGATCACGCAACTTACCGTGCGCGCACTGGGCGTGAATGGGGAAGTGGAGACGCATTTCTGCGAGCCCATCGGACACGTGCAGGTGCAGGGCGACTATGTGGAGAGCTGGCAACCGATGGCAATGTCGCCCATCGCGTTGCAACGTTCACGCGACATCGCGAAAAAAATCACGGATGAGTTGGGCGGACTGGGTTTGTTCGGGGTTGAGCTGTTCGTCAAGGGAGAGAGTGTATGGTTCTCCGAGGTCAGTCCACGTCCGCACGATACGGGTATGGTCACGATGTGCACCCAACGTCTCAATGAATTCGAACTGCATGCACGTGCCATTCTTGGCTTGCCGGTGGACACCTCGCTGCAGGCGGTAGGGGCTTCTGCGGTCATCTATGGTCAGATGGATGAGAAGGGCGTCGCCTTCCACGGGGTGGATGCGGCCATGCGTGTCCCCAGTGCTGACATCCGTCTGTTCGGCAAGCCCGAATCGTTCAAGAAGCGCCGTATGGGTGTCGCTTTGGCGAATGGTAAAGATACCGATGAGGCGCGTACTCGTGCCAAGTTGGCAGCGAGCAAGGTCGTTCCCGTCAAAGTCTGATGATCTTAGGAATCCATCACGCCACTTTCCTTTCGTCTGACCTTGCGAGGTCGCGCGCGTTCTACGAAGGCGTGTTGGGATTACAAGCTGATCGCACACGACCCGTCATGAGTTTCGACGGCGTTTGGTATGACATCGGCACAAATCAGCAGCTACATCTGATGTTGCTACCAGACCCAGAGGCGGGCTTGTTGCGCCCTAAGCATGGAGGACGCGACCGTCATGTTGCCCTCAGTGTGAGCGGGCTCATTGCATTGATGTCTCGCTTGGAGGCGGCAAACATCAGTTACACCGTCAGTCAGTCGGGGCGCCGTGCCTTGTTTTGTCGTGACCCAGACCAGAATGCGCTGGAGTTCATCGAGGTCTGCGCATGATGGATGCACAAGGGATGAGTCCGAAGCAGTGGTATCAAACCGCCTGCGAGCGCTCAGGCTTCGTTTGCGATGCGCGCCAACTCCTCGCTATCGACGAGTTGGATACGCTGTGGCAACAACTCGTTGCGTTCAAGACCAAACGCAATCAATTTTTGGGACGCAGTCTGTTGAGCCCCGATGTTCCCAAAGGCTTGTATATCTGGGGTGGGGTAGGGCGTGGCAAGACCTTCCTTATGGACGGCTTCTATCATTGCCTGCCGTATCGCCGCAAACGCCGCATCCATTTTCACAACTTCATGGCCGAAGTGCATCATGAGATGAAGCGGCTCGCGCGCGAGAAAGACCCCTTGATGGCACTGGCGGAGAACATCGAGCGTTCCACGCGCCTGTTGTGTCTGGATGAATTTCATGTGGACGACATCGCCGATGCGATGATCCTTGGGCGCTTATTGGGCGCATTACTTGAAAGAGGCGTGGTGCTGTTGACCACTTCCAACTATCCGCCGGAGGGCTTGTATCCCAATGGCCTGCAGCGGCAGAACTTCTTACCTGCCATCGCCTTGTTGAAGCGCGAGTTGAAGGTGGTGCATCTGGATAGCGACACCGATTACCGCATGTTGCAAATGGTGCGCGATCCACTCTTCATGGATGCCCACTTGGCGACGACTGAGCCGCAGATGCAATCCCTGTTCCAACGCCTGACAGCGGGCATGTACTCGGAACAGGATGATGTTCAACTTGGCAGTATTCGCATCCCCGTCATTTGCAAGGCGCGCGAAGTTGTCTGGTTCGATTTCAAACAATTGTGCGGGGGCAATCATGACCAGGGCGACTATCTGGAGATCGCCCATCGTTATCCCACCGTGTTCCTATCCAACATCCCCAAGATGACTGTCGAGAATGGTGCGGCAGCGCGTCGCTTCACATGGCTCATCGATGTGTTGTACGACAACCACGTCAAATTGGTGGCTTCGTTCGAGGTGGAAGCGGCGACACTTTATGGGGAAGGGCGACACGACAGCGAAGCACAGCGCATCGCCAGTCGCCTCACCGAGATGCAGACCCATCGCTATCTTGCTTTGCCGCACCACAGTCGAGGTGTCTCATTGACTGCCGAAGTGAGTGTGACGAAATAAGCCCCCCGCGAGCTGCTTGACGACATCGTGAAGCAGCTCGCTACCGAAAGATGGGGAGCATGCGTTCAGTAACCGCTGGCAGAACGGGTATCAAACGTCAGCTGGCAGGTGGCTGTTGCCTCGGTCAGTATTTTTTCTGCTTCGTCAGCGATAGCTTGCGTCACCGTGAACTCGTCCGGTTTCTTGGGGACGGGCGTTTGGTTCTGTGCGATGAATTCTGCTTTGCTCTTCTCTGCCGCTGCTTGGCAATTGGCGAGGTCTTCTTTGATCTGTACGAGGAATCTGGCTTTGGCTTCCTCGCGCGCTTGGATCATTGCCTGACGAGCTTGCTCGGCAATGAGTTGTTCTTGTTTATTCAGGTGGTCGAGATAGAGCCAAGTGCCGCCGGTGATAACGATCAGGACGATCGCTGCGATCTTTTTTATCATGGTGCTTCTCCTAGGTTGGAATAGGGCAATAATAACCGAACGGGGGCGTTTGTTGAGCGGGGGCAATCACGGGGCAGGATTGGGGAAAGTACGGTGAACCTGTTCCAACTTGTCCAAGATATCCCCCTCCAGCTTGACTTCCATGCTGTCTAGATTCTCTTTCAGTTGTGCCAAGCTGGTTGCGCCCAGGATGACGCTGCTCGTGAACCACCGCGTTCTCACAAACGCAAGCGCTAAGGTCGCAGGTGACATGCCTGCCGCTTGTGCAATGCGGGCGTATTCCTGCGTCGCACTGGGCACATTGATCTTGTTGTAGCGTTGCCCAAAACCTGGAAACTGAGTGATGCGCCCAGGTGCTTTGGGGTCTGCGTTGTATTTACCGCTGAGCCAGCCAAAAGCCAGCGGACTGTAAGCGAGCAGGCCAACATGGGCGTGGTGGCAAACTTCTGCCAAGCCTGCTTCAAAGGTGCGATTCAGCAAGTGATAGGCGTTTTGCACGCTGACGATCTTGGGCAAGCCTTGCTGTTCCGCAAGGCGAACGAACTCGGAAACTCCCCAAGGCGTTTCGTTGCTCAAGCCGATGTATCTGACTTTACCCGCTTGCACCAATTCAGCTAACGCAGCTAACTGCGCTGCAATGGGTGTGCTGTCGCGTTCTTGGGTTACGTCATAGCTGGTAGAGCCGAACATAGGCACATAGCGGTCTGGCCAGTGAATTTGGTAGAGATCGACATAATCGGTCTGTAAACGTTGCAGGCTGGCATCGATGGCGGCATGGAGGTGTTCGCGGTTCACGCGCGGGCCATTGCGTATCCAGCCAAAACCACGCGCAGGCCCTGCGATTTTGGTGGCGATCACCAGTTTGTCGCGTGGCTGATGCTTGAGCCAGTTGCCGATGTAAGTCTCGGTGCGGTGCACGGTCTCGGCACGCGGCGCGACGGGATACATCTCGGCGGTATCGATGAAGTTCACGCCGCGCGAGATGGCATAGTCGAGCTGGGCATGCGCCTCCGCCTCGGTGTTCTGCTCGCCAAACGTCATCGTGCCCAGCGACAGGGCGGATACTTTGAGGTTGCTAGCGCCGAGTTGGCGATATTCCATGTCAGCCGCGTGTGTTGGATTGGGTAGAGAACTGGGTCAGCTCGACCCGTGGCGCGGGTTGCCAGCCTGCCTTGCGGTGTTCTGCGACTACATTGGTGAAGATGCCGCCGCGCACATAAAACTTGGCAGTAAGACGCATGAAGCGCGGTTGGGTGGCGGCTACCAAGTCGTCCAGGATGCGATTTGTCACGTCTTCATGGAAATGCCCTTCGTCGCGGAACGACCACATATATAGCTTGAGGCTTTTCAACTCGACACATTGCTGGTCAGCGATGTAGTCGAGGATGAGAGTGGCGAAGTCTGGCTGTCCTGTTTTGGGGCATAAGCAAGTGAATTCAGGGACTTCCATGTGAATATGGTAGTCGCGATTCGGCTGAGGATTGGGGAAGGTCTCCAGCGCTTTACTGGGTTGGGTCGTCATGGTTGGTCGCCTATGTGAGTTCGGTTAAAATGGCTCGCATTATAACGTCTGCAAGTTTCCAAATTGCGTCTCACTCAAATCAAACTCGCTGGTTTCAAGTCCTTCGTTGATCCCACTCATATCTCCCTCCCCGGGCAGTTGGTCGGGATTGTGGGGCCCAACGGGTGTGGTAAATCTAACGTGATTGACGCACTGCGCTGGGTGTTGGGAGAGTCGCGCGCTTCGGCCTTGCGTGGCGAATCCATGCAAGATGTCATCTTCAACGGTTCGGGCAATCGCAAACCGGTTTCGCGTGCCAGTGTCGAACTGGTGTTCGACAATTCTCTCGGTAAGGTCGGCGGTCAATGGGCTAGCTACGCCGAAATCTCTATCAAGCGCGTGTTGCAGCGAGATGGGGATTCCAACTACTACATCAATAATCAGAACGTGCGCCGCAAGGACATCACCGATATCTTCTTGGGCACAGGGGTGGGGGCACGAGCCTACGCCATCATCGAGCAGGGCATGATCTCGCGCATCATCGAGGCGAAGCCTGAAGAGTTGCGTGTGTTCCTAGAGGAAGCCGCCGGTGTATCCAAGTACCGTGATCGCCGCCGCGAGACCGAGCTGCGTCTCGGCGATACGCGCGGCAATCTCTCTCGCGTGTCGGATATCCTGCACGAACTGGGCATTCAGCTGGAACATTTAACTGGCCAGGCAGAGATCGCCAAAACCTACCGCGAACTGGAAGCTCGGCGTGAGACGACGCAACGGCTGTTGTGGTTGGTGAACAAACAAGAATCCGAAGCGCGCCGAGTGCGTTACGCGCAGCAGGTCGAAAAAACCCGCAACGAGATGGAATCTGAAATTGCGAAGTTGCGCGAAGTCGAAAGCAAGTTGGAAAGCGCGCGCACCGAGCATTTTGCGTTGTCCGATGCTTTGCATGCGAAGCAAGGTGATCTGTACGCCTCCAATGCTGAGGTTGCACGAATGGAACAGCAGATCGCTTTCTTGGTCGAGCAACGTAATCGCTTGGCACAACAGATTCAGAACAGCGAGCGTCAGATCGCTCAACAAAAATCACAACTGCAAGGATTGAAGACGTTGCAGGAGCATTGGTTGCGGCAGCAAGAGGATAGCGGGACGCGCGTTGTGGTGTGCGAGGAGCGTGCCGCGAGTGAAGCAGCTGCATTACCGCAAGCGGAAGAAGCGGCCAAGGTTGCCCAAGAACGCTACAACTCGATGCAGCGTGAACAGCTTTTGATTCAACAGCAACTGCAACTGGCCGAAACCCAGCGCGCGCATATTCAAGGCAACGTGCAACAACTGGATAGCCGCCGTTCACGTCTGCTGCTGGAGCGCGACAATCTGCCGCGCACGGACGAGGAGAGTCTGCAACAGGCGCAGCAACAGTTGGCTGAGATGCAGATGCATCACGAGGAACAGCAGCAGCAATTGATGCAATTACAGGAACAGCTTCCCTTGTCAGATGCCGCCAGACGTGAGGCACGCGATGCGGCACAGGGGTTGGAGCGCCAACTGTCACAAGTCGAAGCGCGCATGAACGCACTCAAACAGTTGCAATCACAGCTGGATAACGACAAGCACCTGAAGACGTGGTTGGAACGTCATCAACTGGACGGAGCGCCGCGTCTGTGGCAGTCCATCCGCATCGAACAAGGGTGGGAAGATGCGCTGGAAGCGGTGCTGCGCGAGCGTATCAATGCACTGTCTTTGGGGCATCTGGAGGAGGCGACAAGCTGGAACGATGTTCCGCCGGCCAAGCTTGCGGTGTATGCCGCTGAGGGGGCGCGTCAGGCAGTCGAAGGTGTGTTTGCCGGATTGACCCCGCTGGCACATTACGTGCGCTACCAAAATGAACAAGCCGCCCCCGTCGTGAATGATTGGCTGGCTGGGGTGTACGCCGTGGCCAATCTGGATGAGGCGTTGCGCTTGCGTTCCGGCTTGCTGGTCGGCGCATGGTTGGTGACACCCCAAGGACATTTGGTGGGTGCGCATAGCGTGTTGTTTCATGCGCCGGATGGACAAGTACACGGCATCTTGGCGCGTCAGCGCGAGATCGAACAGTTGCAAGTCGATGCCTCCGATATGGCGCAGGCCGTGGAGCAGGCGAAGCTCAAGCTCGCACAAACGGAAGAGGCTTACTTGAACGTCGAGGGGCGCATCGGTCCCTTGCGTGGCGAATCGGCTGAATCGCAGCAGCGCCAGCATCAGATGCAGATGCAGATATTGAAGCTGACCCAAGCGCATGAAAGAAGTGCCGAGCGCCATGCCCAGATCGCCCAGGAATTGGAAGAGATGGCTGAGCGTGCCGCCAGCGAACAACGTCAATTGCAGGAGGTGGCCGAACAGATGTCCCTTCAACGCGAGCGTTCGTCAGCGCAGCTCCTTGAGTGCGATCAGGCGAGACAGCAAGCCAGTTCGCTGGATCTGGCTTTGCGTGATGTGCGTGACCGCGCTCAGCGTGCCCAGCATGAGTTACAGGAAGCCCGTTTCTTCGCCAAGACCTGCGTGGACAAGCTGAGCGATATTGAGCAGAACATGCAGCACAACACGATGACCTTGGGGCAGTTGGAAGAGTCATTGATTCAGAATCAAAGCGAACAGGCGAATCTGAGCGACAGCGATGCGCAGCAGTTGTTGCAAGGTGCTTTGCAGCAACGTCAGGTGCATGAACAAGCCTTGGCCGAGGCGCGCAACGTGCTGGAACATGCCACCGTGAGTCTGAATGCCATGGAGCAGGAGCGCATGTCTTGCGAGCAAAAATTGCATCCGCTGCGTGAAAAGATGAATGAGTGCACGCTGAAGGAGCAAGAAGCAAGACTGCAATACGAACAATGGGCAGAACATTTGGTGGGAATAGATGAATCCACCTTGTTGCCGCTGATCGAGGGTGCCAAGGCGGGCGGCTTGCAAAGCACGCTGACCCGTTTGGGCAACGAGATTGAAGCTTTGGGCGCGGTGAATTTGGCGGCCTTGGAAGAGCTGCAAACAGCGCAAGAGCGTAAGACCTATCTGGATGCTCAAGCGAAAGACTTGAATGAGGCCATTGAGACCTTGGAAGACGCGATCCGCCGTATCGATAAGGAGTCGCGCGACCTGTTGATGGCAACCTACGAAGAAGTGAATCGCCACTTGGGCGAGTTGTTCCCTATCCTGTTTGGCGGCGGCGAGGCACGCTTGGTACTGACGGGTGAGGAAATCCTCGACAGTGGCGTGCAGGTGATGGCGCATCCGCCCGGCAAGAAAAATGCCTCTATCCATCTGCTGTCGGGCGGGGAGAAGGCGTTGACCGCCATCGCTTTGGTGTTCTCCTTGTTCCAGCTTAACCCTGCCCCCTTCTGCGTGCTGGATGAAGTGGATGCGCCGTTGGACGATACCAATACAGAGCGCCTATGCAAGCTGATCCAAAAGATGTCGGACAAGACGCAGTTCGTGTATATCAGTCACAACAAGATCACCATGGAGATGGCGCAGCAACTCATCGGCGTGACCATGCAAGAACGCGGCGTCTCCAAGGTGGTATCGGTAGATATTGAAGAGGCGTTACGCCTCAGTGTGGATGGGGCGAGTAAGGCGATGACTGCTTAGTTGCAGTTACTGGCAACCGCCTGGCGGGATTCGCTCAAACGTTGTTCACGTGCAGCATCATCCAGGTAAGTCTTCTCCCCATTGGCATCGTAAGTCATGATGCGCGTGCCTTCCTCTAGCATGCGCAGATTATTCTGAGCGGCAACACAATTCCGCTTTTTTTCCTCTGCTTGAGCCTCTTTTTGTGCTTTCTTTTCGCTGGCTTCGGTTTTTTCCTGTTTGGATTTCTTCAGCTCGGCTTCGCGTTCCGCGTAGCTCTTGGAGGAGTAAGTGGCTGGCGCAGCGGCTTGTCCTGTTCCAGCGATATTCGGGACGCTTTGAACCTTTACATTCTGTGGCACTTTGTCGGAATAATGCACGTTGCCTTGTGCATCGACCCATTTGTTGAGCCCTGCATGTGCATTCAGGCTGAAGATTGTGATAGTCAGGATAAATATGGCTCTCATGGGATCCCCTAGAAAAAAATTTAGCTTGAAACTACCTATTATTTTTACCCGCGTCAATTTATCATCCTCACCCGTTCTGAAACGCTGGCGCGCTTGAGGAATACAAGACCGGCGAACAAGTTGTATTGGGGAGGGGAAATGCCGCAAAAAAAATCGCAGTCCAACGTGCAAAACGAATTCTTGAGTGTGGAGGGCAATCAAGATCTCGTATTGAAGCTATTCCGTTCTTATTACCGATCGCATCAAAATACGGGGAAGCTGTTTGATGATTTCCCGGATTTCTTTCTGGTCAAGCCCATCGTGCTAAAGGATGTTGACCTGGCAGCTAGAGCCTCAGATAAATTGATCATGGAGGACTGCGTGCACAGAGCGCAAGCTCGCAAGGGTTACGTTGGTGTCAGTAAATGGCGCAACCCCAAGCTCAAATATTATTGGCTGGAACAGTCGGTTTTTCCCTACATGGTCGGCGATGAGGTCACTCAGAACAATCAGGGGGAGTTTTTCTACGTACTTAGCCAATTCATTGAATACACTAAAAACAATCCAAAAGTCTATGGCGACCTGACTGCGGAAATTGATTCGGATAAAGATTTGGCGTTGATGCTGGCCGAAATCAATAAGCGAGGGGCAAAGTTACAAACCCTATTGCCGTATTACTCTCAAGACATGTTGGTGCGATATAACCCAAATTGGCCCATCAGCGAAGTCAATAAACTGTTGCAGACACTTAAGACGACCGATCAAAGTTGGTGCGAGGTCCTGTTCGAACACATCCTTTATGTGATGAGTCGGAAATAGTCACCAGCAAGACACGCATGCTCGGGCATGCCGAAAGTTTTGATATAATTCGCGCTTTGCAGAGGAATATTCCATGCGTATCACTCAAAAAGCTCTCACTTTCGACGACGTACTCCTACTTCCAGCACATTCCAACGTCCTTCCCCGCGATGTCAGTTTGCGTACGCAGCTGAGTCGCAACATCCATCTCAACATTCCTTTGCTGTCTGCGGCGATGGATACCGTGACTGAGGCCCGTCTGGCCATTGCGCTTGCGCAAGAAGGGGGAATCGGCATCATTCACAAGAATATGACCTCGAAGGAGCAAGCGGCTCAGGTCTCCAAAGTGAAGCGTTTTGAGAGTGGTGTCGTCAAAGATCCCATCACCATCGCACCCAATATGACGGTTCGTGATGTGCTGAATCTGACGCGCCAGCACAAAATTTCCGGACTGCCGGTGGTGGAAGGCAAAAAAGTGGTTGGTATCGTAACCAACCGCGACCTGCGTTTCGAGAGCAATCTCGACCAATCCATCACTAACATCATGACACCGCGCGAGCGTCTGATCACGGTCAAGGAAAGCGCAAACCGTGATGAAGCGCGCCATCTGATGCACAAGCATCGCATCGAGCGAGTTTTGGTGGTGAATGATGCATTCGAGCTGAGCGGTTTGATCACGGTCAAAGACATCCTGAAATCCAGCGAGCACCCTTTGGCATGTAAAGACGGTTTGGGGCGTCTGCGTGTCGGTGCGGCAGTCGGTGTGGGCGAAGGGACAGAAGAACGTGTTGAATTGCTGGTCGAGGCAGGGGCGGATGTGTTGGTGGTAGATACCGCGCATGGGCATTCCCAAGGTGTGTTGAGTCGAGTGCAATGGGTCAAGAAGAATTTCCCCCAAGTTGATGTGATCGGCGGCAATATTGCGACCGGAGCGGCAGCGCGTGCACTGGTCGATCACGGTGCGGACGGAGTCAAAGTGGGTATCGGTCCCGGCTCTATCTGTACGACTCGTATCGTCGCAGGCGTGGGGGTTCCGCAAATCACCGCGATTCAACTGGTTGCGGATGAGTTGGCTGGGACGGGTGTCCCGCTGATCGCCGATGGTGGCGTGCGTTTCTCTGGAGACATCGCCAAAGCCATTGCTGCAGGCGCACACGCGGTGATGTTGGGCGGGTTGTTCGCTGGTACAGAAGAAGCGCCAGGCGAAATCGAGTTGTACCAAGGTCGTTCCTACAAGTCCTATCGTGGCATGGGGAGCTTGGGCGCGATGCAACAAGGTTCCAAGGATCGCTATTTCCAGGACACGGAAGGGAATAACGACAAGCTAGTGCCTGAAGGGGTGGAAGGCCGTGTGCCTTACAAGGGCAGTGCATTGGCCGTGGTGCATCAACTGTTGGGCGGTTTGCGCTCCAGCATGGGTTATCTCGGATGCCCGGACATCCCAACGATTCACGCCAAGGCAGAATTTGTAGAGATCAGTTCGGCAGGCATCCGTGAATCACACGTGCATGACGTGCAGATCACCAAAGAAGCCCCCAACTACCATATTGACTAGGATTGAGGAGCTAGGATTTAGGATTGCGGAGTACCGCACCTAAATCCTCCTGCCTAAATCCGCAATCCTAAAAATATATGCACAAGAAAATCCTCATCCTCGATTTCGGTTCTCAATACACCCAGCTCATCGCACGCCGTGTGCGCGAGACCCACGTCTATTGTGAGTTGCATCCTTGGGATATGAGCGAGTCCGATATTCGCGCCTTTGCTCCCGCTGGCATCATCTTGTCTGGTGGGCCGAACTCTGTATATGAAGATGAGACGCCTAAAGCACCTCAAGTGGTGTTCGAACTTGGCGTGCCGGTGTTCGGTATCTGCTACGGTATGCAGACCATGGCGGCGCAACTGGGCGGTAAAGTCGAAAGCGGCAAGGTGCGAGAGTTCGGCTATGCCGAGATTCGTGCGCAGGGACATTCGAAACTATTCGACGGCATACAAGACAAGACCAACGCACAAGGTCACGGCTTGCTGGATGTGTGGATGAGTCATGGCGACAAAGTCACTGCGCTGCCGCCGGGATTCACAGACATTGCGTCCAATGAGGCCACGCCGTTTGCTGCCATGGCAGACGAGTCACGCCGTTTTTACGCGGTGCAGTTCCACCCGGAAGTCACTCACACCCATCAAGGCAAAGCCCTCATCGGTCGTTTCGTGCATGACATCTGCGGTTGTGGGCAAGATTGGAACATGCCGGATTACATCGCCGAGGCGGTGGCTAAGATCAAGGCGCAGGTGGGGGATGAAGAAGTCATTCTGGGCTTGTCCGGCGGGGTGGATTCATCAGTGGCCGCTGCCCTCGTGCATCGCGCCATCGGAGACCAGCTCACCTGCGTGTTCGTGGACAACGGCCTGTTGCGTCTGAACGAAGGCGCGCAGGTGATGGAAATGTTCGGCAAGAACATGAAGATGAAAGTCATCCACGTGGATGCCAGCGGCGAGTTCATGAAGCACTTGGCCGGCGTCTCGGATCCCGAGCAGAAGCGCAAGATCATCGGGCGCGAATTCGTCGAGGTGTTCCAACGCGAATCCGCCAAGCTGAAGAGCGCCAAGTGGCTGGCGCAGGGCACCATCTATCCCGATGTCATCGAATCCGCCGGTTCCAAGACCAAGAAGGCACACACCATCAAATCGCACCACAACGTCGGCGGTTTGCCGGAGTCCATGCACTTGAAATTGCTGGAACCCTTGCGCGAGTTGTTCAAAGACGAAGTGCGCGAACTGGGTATCGCGCTCGGTCTGCCTGCCGAGATGGTGTATCGCCATCCTTTCCCCGGTCCCGGCCTCGGCGTGCGTATCCTCGGCGAAGTGAAGCGTGAATACGCCGACCTGCTGCGCCGTGCCGATGCCATCTTCATCGAAGAGCTGCGCAATACCCAAGATGCCAGCGGCAAGAGCTGGTATGACCTCACCAGCCAAGCATTCACCGTGTTCCTGCCTGTAAAGTCTGTCGGGGTGATGGGCGATGGCCGCACCTATGAATGGGTCGTCTCCCTGCGCGCAGTGCAAACCCAAGACTTCATGACGGCGCATTGGGCGCATCTGCCATACGAACTGTTGGGCAAAGTCTCCAACCGTATCATCAACGAAGTGCGCGGTATCAACCGTGTCGTGTATGACATCTCTGGTAAACCTCCCGCAACGATCGAGTGGGAATAAAAAGAAACTAACAAGTAGTTCAATTTCTTTGTGGAGTTAAGATGGATAATCCAGATTTGGTAATCGCTTATCTTAAAGTTGTAGCTGTTCTTGGTTCATTTGTCGTGATGATATATGGTTTGGTACTTGTGTTTAGTCGGCTTAAAGACAAAAACCAAGGATTTGGGCCAAATACGCTGCGGGTCATAGGAATTGTTATTTTCCTACCGCTGTTGCTGATACTTTCCGTATTAACTGAATTCAAGACTGAGACGCTTGCTGCGTTGCTAGGTACGATTGCTGGCTATGTTTTGTCTGAATCAGGTAGGGGGGAAAAGACAGAAAAGGCTCAAGAGGCAACAAAATCGACTGGTACTGTTAAATGAATACCAAGCAACTTATTGCGTTATGGTACACAGGGCTGGCGATAGTTGCGTTATTGGTTCTTGGTGGTGGAAAAATTCCATTTCTAAAAAATGAATGGGTCACGCTTATTGCTTGTGTAAGTATTATCGGATTGTTGTCTGTGTTCACATTCAGAAGTGGACATCAACTTGATAAGAAGATGTTTGTTCGCTGGGTGTCCCCAATGATTGTCTCGCCAATAGTTATTATTGTTTTAGTCATTGCTTATAACTACAAAATGACTGAGCAATTGCCGCCATCTGAGATAGCGAAAGTACAAATTGAACAATCTCCCAAAAGTTACGATAACGGCAAAGTATTTGCAGATATTTACAATGGGAGCTCATATAGCATTTCTGAAGTGGTCATAAGAATTTCCGCAAGGAGTAATTGGGAAGATTTTCAAGATCCAGATACAATTCCTAAGCATGGTAAAAGTGTTTTCTATGAATTCGGAGGGCAGACATATGAGTTTCCTGTTGGGACCACTGCCGAAGTAGCAAAGAGCAAGATATTAGACAGGCACAAATTATTATGGACGAGGCAATATAGAACTCAATCCCACATTTCTTCGCTATCTTCGGGGAAACTAATTTTTAACGTAGCTGATACAAAAGATGCAATCCTGAATTATGAAATCGTAGAAGTAGTGGGAAAAAAATAAGTCATACGGTGACAATATCGCAAAGCTCCCGCAATTGCAGGAGCTTTTTATTTGCGGAATGAAATAGCCCAATTTCACCGCTCTATTCCAAGCTTGGGATAGAGCGAGACTTGTTACCTTAGCCTTGTGCCAATCTTAGGCATCCTAGTTTGATACGAGGTGGAACATGTCAGCACTCAATAAGATCCGTTTAGTCTCATCACGTGATGGTGGTGATCCTGCTGAATCCGAAGCTATCCTTGAATCTCGCGCCCGTATCGAGGCTGAGATCGATGCTCAGCTCGCGGCTCAAGCACGTACCCGTGCCGATGCGCATGCTCGCGCCATCGCTCAAGGTAAGGCGCAGCGCGAAGGTGAGCTTGCTGGCCAGATCGAACTACGCAACCGAACAGAAGAGAAGATCGTTGACGAAGTCCATACTCGCCTAGAGTTGGAGCGTGAGCTGACTCAAGCGGCACAAGACAAACTGAAGGCGGAAGCGCTTCTTTCGGAAGAGGTGAATGAACGCCTGCAAGCCGAAAGACAGGCTCAGGCCGAGCTTGAACTCCGACTAGAAGGCGAACGGAAGTTACGTGATGAGTTGCAGCGTCGTGCCGAGGCTGACCATGTCGCAGCTATCGCAGCACAGGAAAAAGCCCATCTAGAGGCGTTGCTGAGTGATACCGCACAAGACAAGTTGAAGAAAGAAAAAGAAGCTGTCGCTTTGGTCAATGCCAAGTTGGCGGCTGAAGTGGCGGCTCAAGAAGCCATGCAAGCGCGTACGCGTACTGAGGCCTTGGCCTTGGCTGAGATACAAGCACGTATCGCTGCCGAGTTGGAGGCGGAACGTGCTGCGATGGCACGCGTCAAGGAAGAGCAGAACCTTACCGAAAGTATCGAACAGCGCGCGCTCATCGAACGCGAGGCGCAAGCGGTCACGGCTGCACGCTTGGCAGATGAGGTGAAGGCTGCTGCACTAGCTAAAGATATCTCTACGAAAGAGCAGGAGCAGCGCATCGCTGCACAAAGAAAACTTCAGGCTGATCAGGAATCGCTCAAGCTATTAGAAGAGCGAGTCAAGACAGAGCAACTCGCTGCCAAAGAGCGCGAGGAAGCGAATGCACTTATCGCCAAGGCCGAGATCGAAGCACGCGACCTGTTGGTGGCGGAGACACAAGCCAAGCGTGCGGCGGAAGCTCGCTTGCAAGCAGAATCCGACCTGCGTCAGCAAGCTCAGCAACGTGCTGAAGCTGAGATGGATGCAGCCCGTGCGATCGAACTGCAACTTGCAGCAGAGCAAGCAGCGATCACAAACGCGACGCATCGTATGGAGATGGCGAATCGAGCCAAAGAACTCGCGGATGAGAAAGCGATGCTGGAGACGCGCTTGTATCAAGAAGAGCAACAACGCGCGAGCAACGATAAAGAAGCCGTGCAGGTCTTTCAGCAGAAATTGGATGCCATCAATGGCCTGTTGGTGGCATCGCAACAAAGACTCCAATTGAACTTGGATGAATATGCTGCGGTGGAAGCCAGACTCGCCGCTGAACAAGAAGAGCAGTTTGCCATTCAGCAAAGTATCGATGCCGAGAGATTGTTCGAGGAGATGTCGAGGCAACGTGCTGCACTGGAAAACGAAGCGGCAAAAGTCACCCAACAAAAACTGTAAGCCGAACAAAAAGCGATCGAGGCCATCACCCTGCGTATGGAAACAGAGTTGCGTGCCATCGAGGCCGACAACGAATGCATCGAACTGGAAGTCAGGGCGCGAGAGATCGCGGCGGCCAAGTTGGCACAAGGAGAAAGTCTGATCGCGTTGGCGAAAGAACAGGAAGAGATCAGCTTGAGAGCGATGAATATGGCCAAGCTGGAAGCGGAGTCGCTGCAAAAGGCGATCAAGGCAGAGGAGGCGGTGTTGCAACAGAACGCCAAGAACGCCGTGCTGGCGAGAAAACGCATCGCTGCGGCAGAAGAGGCGCAACGCATCGCTGCCCAGAACGAAGCGGACGAGGCTTTGCTGATAGAACAAGCACAACGTGATCAAGCAGCAGCGACCGCCCATGGCGAGTTGTTGGCGCAGGAGCTTGCAGCGAAGACAGCAACGGTGGCGGAATCGTTACGTCATAACGAATTGGTGCAAGCTAGGATAGCGGCCTTGCAACAGCAACGTGTGGAAGCGGAGAAGGCGGTCGAGGTCGAAGCGGCCGCCCGTGCCGAGGCGGAAAGACAAGCAACGGAGCTGGCGCGTCAACGTGCATTGTCTGAACGGCTTGCGCGCAAAGCCGCAGAAGAGAAGGCTGTCTTGCAGGAAAAGTTAAAAGCGACGGCCATGTCGCGTATCGCCTTGGATTTCAAGGCCAGCGACAAGATGCGTTTCGAGTTGGATAAAAGCAACGCGGAACTTGAAACGGAAAGATTGTTAAGCAGATTGCGCAAGAGCAACCTCATCAGCAAGCTGTCTCAAGCTGCGTTGGTTGCCACATTGGTTATTGCGGTAGGCATTTGGATTGCTATGCCAGCGTATTCAACTGCGGACTCTGTTTCCAGCATCGCCCGTGCGACACCAGCCCCCGTCCGAGAGGAACGCATCGAAGTAGATGGCATGAAGATGAGCACCGAGCTCACCCTGCCAGAAAAGGTTGCGCTGAACACGGTGACTGAATAGTCGCTTTGCGGGACATAAAAAAGCGGTGGGGTACCCCACCGCTTTTTTATTGCAAACGTCGTATTTTAGTGAGTGACGCGTGTCACGCCGCCGCTCTCGATGACGCGCACCGTGTCGCCCACCTTGAACTCGGCATCGTTGACCGACTTCGCTTGAACGATGGAGATGTGGCTGCCGTCTTCCAATTTGATGCCGAACTCGAGACCGCTCTCGCGGGTATAAGCCTCTTCCGCCGCAGCCCCTACCATGCCGCCAACGACAGCCCCCAGCACGCTGGCGACTTCACCCGCTTTGCCACTGGCTGCGCCACTTCCGGCGATGCCGCCTGCGATGGTGCCCGCTGCCGTGCCGACCTGACTTTGTGTGCCTTCGATGCGTACTTTGTTGATCTGCTCGATCACGCCGACCTTGTAGGTCTGTATCTGGCGCACTTGGTCGCGGGTATAGACATCACCGGATTTGCCGGTGGCACAAGCACCCAGCAACAAGACGGCGGAAAGAGAGAGGACGAGTTTGGTGTTCATAATTTTGCTCCTTCGGTTGGTTGAACGATGTCGGACGTGGCTTCGACCTCGGTCTTCAGTTTCGGTTCATTCTTGCGATAACCCGGGCGCCATTGTTTTAACAGCAAGGCGTTGCTGACCACGGAAAGTGAACTCATCGCCATCGCACCACCCGCGATGATGGGGTTGAGCAAGCCCATCGCCGCCAGTGGGATGCCCAGCACGTTGTAGGCGAAGGCGAAGAACAGGTTTTGGCGTATCTTGCTCAGGGTCACGCGCGACAGGTCGATGGCATCCGCCACGCTGGACAGGTCGTTGCGCATCAGCGTGATATCTGCCGCTTCGATGGCGATGTCGCTGCCGCTCTTCATGGCGAAACTCACATCCGCTGCGGCGAGTGCCGGCGCATCATTGATGCCATCACCCACCATGCCGACGATATGGTGCTTGGCTTTGAAGGAGTTGACGTAGCGTGCCTTGTCCTGCGGCAACACTTCCGCCAGATACTCGTCGATACCGGCTTGTTGCGCCACCGCATGTGCGGTTGCCTTGTTATCGCCGCTCAACATCACCACACGAATGCCCATCTCACGCAGACGCGCCACCGCGACGATGCTGGTCGGGCGCAATTGGTCGGTGAAAGCAATCAATCCCAGCAATACACTGTCGTGCGCCACCGCGATGACCGACCTGCCTTGCTGCTGCAAAGCAGTGATGGAAGGTTCATCCAGTTTTACGCCTAGTTCAGCGATGAAGGCGGGTGAACCCATCGCATAGTGTTCTCCCTCCATCGTGGCGCGCAGGCCTTTGCCCGGTGTCTCGTTGAAGTCTTGGATGGGGCGAGGGGGCACATCCTGAGTTTGCGCATAGTCCTGCAATGCCAAAGATAGGGGGTGGGTGGAATGTTGGCTCAAACTATTGGCGATGCGTAGCAATTCACCCACGCCACTTGACGCACTCGGGCGCACCTCGGTGACCGTGGGCTGGCCTTCGGTCAACGTCCCTGTTTTATCCAAGACCAACACTGAAAGTTGATGGGCACGTTCCAGCGCGGCAGCGTCTTTGACCAAGATGCCGTTGTTCGCCGCCAGACCACTCGCGACCACGATGGTGATGGGAGTCGCCAAACCGAGCGCACAGGGGCAGGCAATGACTAAAACCGACACAGCGTTGATGAGTGCATACGAAAAATTGCCTTCAAAATTCAGCCAGTAGAAAAAAGTGGCAAGGGCTAACAGCAACACGGCAGGAACGAAGATGGAAGAGATCTTATCGGCCATGCGCTGGATGGTGGCCTTCGAACCTTGTGCCTGTTCCACCAAGCGGATGACCGCAGCCAGTTGCGTGCGGCTCCCCACGGCGATGGCGCGACATTTAAGGACGCCTTGCTGATTGACCGTGGCGGCATACACCTTATCGTTCAAGGTCTTCGCTTGCGGCAGACTTTCTCCGGTCAACATACTTTCGTTCAGACTGGACGAGCCTTCCAGCACCACACCGTCCACAGGCACGCTCTCACCGGGGCGCACGATGAAGATGTCGTCTGGGCGGAATTGACCAACTGGCACATCAATTACCACCCCATCGCGTTCTACATGAGCGGTCTTGGGTTGTAGATTGAACAGTGCTTCAAGTGCGGAGGTGGCCTTCTGTTTGGCGTTTGCTTCCAATAATTTGCCGAGTAGCACCAAGGTGATGAGTGTCGCCCCTGCCTCGAAATATACAGGTTGATTGATACCTAGCACCATGATGAAGAAACTGAGGAAATACGCTGCGCTGGTACCCAGTGCGACCAGTAGGTCCATATTGCCGCTACCGTGTTTCAAGCTACCCCAGGCACCGCGATAGAAACGCATTCCTGCCCAGAACTGTACCGGCGTTGCCAAAAGCCACTGCAACCAGGTCGGGATGTTGAAGTGGACATCGAACAACATCAGGAACATCTCAAGCAGCATCGGCATGATGAGCGCCAAGGCGATCAAGAACTCCATCTTCTCCTTGCGGAACACCTCGGCACGTTGCGCTTTTTCAGCGGCGAAGTCGCGCGCCACATGCGCATCGAAGCCGGTATCGGCAACCGCTTGAATGAGCTCTTCGACGTTGGTGAGCGTAGGGTCGAAGGTGATGCTGGCTTTTTCAGTGGCTAGATTGACCACTGCATTGACCTGCGGAAGCTGGTTGAGGGACTTTTCCAGACGGGCGGAGCAGGAGGCGCAACGCATGCCGACGATCTGGAGTTCTGCGTGTTGTTCGGTAGGGGTCATAGTGGCAGAAATTTACCAGAATTCCTTGGGAAACTCTCCAATAAAAAGGCGGATACGCCATGAAGACTGTATCCGCCTTGGCGTTGCACAGCTTGTCTTACAGTTTGCGCTGGATACTCAAGCCACCTCGCAATTGGCCTGGGCTATAGCCTGTGGCTTGGTCATGCGGATATTCGGCAGCGAGGCTGGCTTTGACAGCATCCGATAATTCTTCTGATTTGCCGTGGCAGCTCACACAACCGGGTTGTAACACGATGCCTTTCATGTAGCGAAAGGTCTTGCCGTTCGAGCCCTTCACGATCTCGGCGACTTCCAGCGTCTCAGGCTTCTCGCCTTTGGCCAGACGTGCCTCCATCTTTTTGAGCGCCTTCAGCTCCCATTCGTCCGCTGTACCCGACATCGGGTTGCGTACCTTGCTGCTGACACGTGTCACTTTCCAGCCTTTTTGGCGGGAGAGTTCGCTCGCCATCTTGGGGGCGATGTCTTTGCAGACTTTGACGGCAGACTCAGGCCCACCTTCTTGCACGGCCTTCTTGTTCTCTTCCATCAATGCTTTCATGAAAGGCATGGCGGCTGATCGAGTTTCGTCCTTCAATGCGTCGAGTTTGTTGTCGGCATGAGCGGAAAAAGCGCTGATAGCCAGTAGCGAAGCGATGATGATTCTCTTTTGCATAGATGTCTCCTGAATGAAAAACGCCCGACATGATCGGGCGTTGATTGGATAAAGAAGGATTACTTCTTTTCGTCCATCGGGCAGGTGTTCATGCCTAGCAATGGGTAGAACGGGCAGAACTTGAAGATGCCTGTCGCCAAGAACACGAGGCCGATCCAGCCCCATGCGCTGATGCCAGCCAGTGCGACGCCGATGAGGGCGAGGCCAGCGACGATACGCAGGATGCGGTCGATGCCGCCAACATTTGCTTTCATGGTGTACTCCTTGAGTGATTGATGAAAAGGGACTGCATGTTAATTCTGAACTTCTGAACGGTATGTGAGGAAAATCACAGAGGCGGTTTTTACCCTTGAGTGAATCAGGGTTTCCTGTTCCAATTCAGACCATCATTCAACGGGGGTAGTATGGCGCAGGCAAGCATCGGCATCATCGGGGGAAGCGGGGTCTATGACATCGCGGGATTGCAGAACAAACGCTGGGAGAAGATGGAATCCTCTTTTGGCGAACCTTCGGACGAGTTGTTGTTCGGCGAACTCAATGGGGTGAAGCTGGCTTTCCTGCCGCGCCACGGTCGAGGCCACAAGATACCGCCTTCCGAGATCAACTTCCGCGCCAACATCGACGCACTGAAAAGAGTCGGCGTGACTGATGTCATCTCGGTCAGCGCGGTAGGATCACTGCGCGAACATCTGAAGCCCGGCACCTTCGTCATCGTCGATCAATTCATCGACCGTACCTTCGCTCGTAACAAATCCTTCTTCGGCACAGGCTTGGTCGCGCATGTCTCCATGGCGCATCCCGTGTGCAAACGTCTCGGAGATCATATCGAAGCGGCAGCGAAAGAGGCTGGCATCAATGCCTTGCGTGGTGGCACCTATCTGGTGATGGAAGGGCCGCAGTTCTCCAGCCTTGCTGAATCCGAGCTGTATCGCCAGTGGGGATGCGATGTCATCGGGATGACCAATATGCCCGAAGCCAAACTCGCGCGCGAAGCGGAGCTGTGCTACGCCACGGTGGCGATGGTCACCGACTATGATTGTTGGCATCCCGACCATGACCACGTGAGCGTAGATCAGATCATCAAGGTGTTGCTAGAGAATGCGGATAAAGCCAAGACACTGGTGAAACAAGTCGTACCGCGCGTGGGGACAGATGCCAAAGCGTGTGACTGCGGCTGCCGCAGCGCGCTGCAATACGCCCTCATCACCGCACCCGAAGCGCGCGATGTGGCGATGAAAGAGAAGCTTCAAGCTATCGCTGGGCGCATACTGAAAGGTTGACCATGAGCGAACAAGAATCCCGCCAACAACTCCTGACTACTTCGCGCCGCCTAGTCGAACTCGGCCTGAATCGCGGTACGGCAGGCAACGCCTCGGTGCGACATGGAGAAGGCATGCTCATCACACCTTCTGCGCTACCGGTGGCGGAGATGACAACCGACAGCATGGTACGCATGGATCTGGAGGGAAAGGTGCTGCAAGGTGGCAAGCCCTCCAGCGAATGGCGCTTCCACCGCGACATCTTCGTAGCTCGCCCTGAGATCGGTGCGGTGCTGCACATGCACTCTACCTTTGCAACCACCATCGCCTGTCTGGGCAAAGATGTGCCTGCGGTGCATTACCACATCGCCATCGCAGGTGGCGACAGCATCCGTTGCACGCCGTACACCATCTTTGGGGAGCAGAATCTCTCGGACCTCGCACTCGAAGCACTGCAGGACCGCAAGGCTTGCCTGTTGGGTAACCACGGCATGATCGCCTTGGGTAAAGACTTGGCTGATGCCTTGTCCGTCGCACAGGAGGTTGAGTTCTTGTGCGAGATCTACTGGCGCACCCTGTCGGCGGGGGAGCCGAACCTACTCACCGCGCAACAGATGCACGCGGTCAAGGCGAAGTTTGTCGAATACAAGAAACGTAGTTAGGAAAAACATGCCCATCAAATCCAAGATACGCACCGTCCCCCATTACCCCAAACAAGGTATCCAGTTCCGCGACATCACCACCTTGCTCAAAGACCCAGAGGGTTTTCGCGCCACCATCGACGAACTGGTGCTTCGCTACAAAGATATGAAGATAGATAAGATTGCCGGCATTGAGTCGCGCGGCTTCATACTCGGCGCACCATTGGCGTACGCGCTGGGAAAAGGCTTCGTGCCTATCCGTAAGAAAGGCAAACTGCCCGCCGAGACCATCGGCCACGACTACGCGCTGGAATACGGCACCGACCGTATCGAGATTCATACCGACGCCATCCAGAAAGGCGAGAAGGTATTGCTGGTGGACGACCTCATCGCCACCGGCGGCACCGCCGAAGCCGCCTGCATCCTCATCGAAAAGATGGGCGGTAACATCGTCGAGTGTTGTTTCATCATCGACCTGCCAGATATTGGTGGGCGCGCAAGGCTGGAGAAGTTGGGGCAGAAGGTGTTTGCCTTGTGCGAGTTTGAAGGGGATTGAATGAAAATCGAGACCCTGCGCTGGTTCAACAACCGGCTAGAGATGATAGACCAGCGCATCCTGCCTGCTGCCTTTGAATACCTGAGCTACTACACCGCCGCTTCGGTGGCCGAGGGCATACGTAGCATGGTGGTGCGTGGTGCGCCAGCGATTGGTGTAGCGGCGGCTTATGGGGTGGCGCTGGAGGCGTTGCGTTTGCAGGACAAATCGGCAGTTGAATTCAAAGAAGGTATGAAAACTGGCTTTACCGTGCTGGCCGCCAGTCGCCCGACGGCGGTGAATCTGTTCTGGGCGTTGCAGCGCATGCGCCGTGTTTGGGAGGACGTTGCGACACAAACCCCTCAAGAAATGGCACAGCACCTGCTGGCCGAGGCGCACGAGATATTGGCGGAGGACATCCGCATCAATAAAGCGATGGGCGCGCACGGCGCGGCCTTGCTAAAAGACGGTGCGCGGGTGTTGACGCATTGCAACGCGGGCGCATTGGCGACGGCGGGGTGGGGCACGGCGCTGGGGGTGTTCCGTTCGGCAGTGGAAGCAGGCAAAAAGATTTCGGTGATCGCCGATGAGACGCGTCCTTTTCTGCAAGGGGCACGGCTGACAGCGTGGGAGATGGTGCAGGAAGGCATCCCGGTTACGCTCATCACCGACAACATGGCCGGACACCTGATGGCGCACGGCGAGGTGGATGCGGTGGTGGTGGGTACGGATCGCGTGGCTGCTAATGGTGATGTGGCGAACAAGATCGGTACTTACATGGTGGCGGTGCTGGCCAAGCGCCATAACATCCCGTTCTATGTGGCGTGCCCGCTCTCGACCATCGACCTCAACATCGCCACGGGCAAGGACATTCCGATCGAAGAACGTTCTGCCGACGAGGTGAAGGGCTTCCGTGATACGCACTGGGCGGCGCAGGGGGTGAAGATCCGCAATCCCTCGTTCGATGTGACCCCCGCCGAGTTGGTGACAGGGCTGATCACCGAACGGGGGGTGCTGTTGCAGCCGGATGCGCAAGGCATTCGGAAGTTGATGGCAGTGGTCGCTTCTTAGAGGGTTCTCCCATCCCAACCCTTCCCCCCGGAGGGAGAAGGGCTTAACTTCCCTCTCCCGCCGGGAGAGGGAATGAGGGTGAGGGTGCATTTCTGATTTTTCCTTAAATACCTGTTTCCATTAGTGCATTCCTTTGGTACAATCCGCGCCGTTTTCAGATGGGCTTCGGGCCCGTTTTTTATTTGTGGGTGCGAATATGGATGTGGCAAAGCTGGTTGATACGACGCTGACTGGGATGGGATACGAGTTGGTCGATCTGGAAGTGTCTGGACGCGGGCTGATGCGTGTATTCATGGATAAGCCGGAAGGTATCTCGGTCGATGATTGCGAGCGTGTGAGCAACCAGTTAGTGCGTCTATTCACGGTGGAAGGAGTGGCGTATGAACGCCTTGAAGTCTCTTCGCCGGGTTTGGATCGGGTGCTGAAAAAAGAATCTGACTTCGTGCGTTTTGCGGGTGAGAAAGCCAAGTTCAAACTGCGTGTGCCGTTCAATGGAAGCAAGAATTTCGTCGGCATTATCGGCGAGTTGAAGGATGGGGTTTTACAGTTGGATCAGGAGGGCGGTTCGGTATCTATCGAACTGTCGAATATAGACAAGGCACGTTTGGTGCCTGTTTTCTGAGAAGTTGTTTTAATAATGCTGCGAAGGGTGTCTGCTGCGTTGCGTGGTGCTCGAAATCCTCATGTACTTTTTGTACATTCCGGTTTCTGTGCGCCGTGCGCCTTGCATCCATCCCATCTCGCAATGATTAAATTCAACTTCTAAATTGTCGGAGAGAGCGATGAGTCGTGAAGTTCTGTTGTTGGTAGATGCCTTGGCCCGAGAGAAGAACGTGGACAAGGAGATCGTGTTTGGTGCATTGGAGTCGGCTTTGGCTTCTGCGACCAAGAAGCGTTTTGCGGACGAAGAGGCGGATGTGCGTGTGAGCATCAATCGCCAAACCGGTGAATACGAATCCTTCCGCTGCTGGCAGGTGATGGATGACGAGACTTTCGAAACTCCGGAGCTGCACATCAAGCTTGAAGAAGCGCAGAAGCGCGACCCAGCTATTCAGTTGGAGGAGTTCATCGAAGAACCTTTGGAGAACATCGACTTCGGTCGCATCGGCGCACAAGCAGCCAAGCAAGTCATCTTCCAAAAGATTCGCGATGCGGAGCGCGAACAGATCTTGGCTGACTTCATGGAACGCAATGAACATCTCGTGTCCGGAACCATCAAGCGTATCGAGCGCGGCAATGCCATCGTCGAATTCGGCAAGATCGAGGCTTTGCTGCCACGTGACCAAATGATCCCGAAAGAGAATCTGCGCGTGGGCGACCGTGTGCGTGCTTATCTGTTGCGTGTGGACCGTACTGTGCGCGGCCCGCAGATCATCCTGTCGCGTATCACCACCGAATTCCTGAAGAAATTGTTCGAACTGGAAGTGCCTGAGATCGAAGAAGGCGTGTTGGAGATCGTCAGTGCATCGCGTGACCCCGGCTCCCGTGCCAAGATTGCTGTGCGCACCAATGACCAACGTCTTGACCCGATCGGCACTTGCGTCGGTATGCGCGGTTCGCGCGTGCAGGCGGTGACCAATGAGTTGGCGGGTGAGCGCGTGGACATCATCTTGTGGGCAGATGAGCCTGCAACCTTTGTTATCAACGCCTTGGCGCCCGCTGAAGTCAGCAGCATCGTGGTGGACGAAGACAAGCACAGCATGGACGTCGTCATCGAAGAAGAAAACTTGGCACAAGCCATTGGTCGCGGCGGTCAGAACGTTCGTCTGGCTACCGAGCTGACAGGTTGGGAAATCAATCTGATGACGGTAGAACAATCTGCCGAGAAGAACGAGCAAGAGTTTGCGCTGATCCGCAATATGTTCGTTGAGAAATTGGACGTTGACGAAGAAGTGGCGGACATCCTGGTGCAGGAAGGTTTCAATACCTTGGAAGAGGTCGCTTACGTCGAGTTGGAAGAGATGCTGGCTATCGAGGCATTGGACGAGGCGACAGTGAACGAGTTGCGCAACCGCGCGCGTAACGCATTGCTGACCGCTGCTATCGTGAACGAAGAGCAGGTGGAGCACGGCATCGAAGATCTGTTGAAGATCGACGGCATGGATGAAGAGACTGCGCGCACCTTGGCGGGTAAAGGGGTGTGCACGCAAGACCAACTGGCCGATCTGGATGGCGACGAGTTGGTAGAGCTGACTGGCATGGATGCCGAGCGTGCGAATCAATTGATCATGACGGCGCGTGCGCCTTGGTTCGTATAAGCGATCACGCGTAGCGATTCACCGGTTTCCTACTGTTTATGGGTGGAGATCGGTGATAGGGGATGGGCAGCCTCCATGCCCATATGAGTAGGCGAAAAAATAGTCCGCAGGACTGAAGGAATGCAATGGGAAAAATGAATGTCGCTCAATTCGCTGGGGAGCTGGGTCTTCCGGTCGAACTGCTGTTGGAGCAGTTGAAATCGGCTGGTGTGGACAAGAAGGCCGACACCGATGCGATCTCTGAGCTGGATAAAGCCAAATTACTTGAACATCTGCGCAGCGCGCACGGTGGTGCCAGCAAGAGCAAAATCACGGTGACACGCCGCGAAACGACGGCGATCAAAAAGACCGATAGCACAGGCAAGGCGCGCTCTATTCAAGTCGAAGTGCGCAAGAAACGCACCATCGTTGCACCCGCCGTACAAACAGAAAAGTCTGTTGAAGTAGCGGCAGAAGTCGCAACCGTGCCGGCCACGCCGACTGCAGCCCCAGTCAAGTCAAAAGGCGTTTTGGACGAACAACAGTTGAAGGCGCGCGAAGAAGAAGCGCGTCTGCAAGCAGAGTTGGCGGCTCGTCAGGCGGCTGAGATTGAGGCCAAACAAGCACGCTCCAAGCGTAAGGCGGCAGCAGCAGAACCCAAGCCGGAGCCGGTAGTTGAACCCATCGTCGAAACCAAGGCGGAAGTGAGAAAACCGGTAGTCACTGCCGAGCCACCAGAAGGCACCTTGCATAAACCCACGCTCACACCGGGCGACAAGGTGGCTAAACCTACCAAGAAAGTGGATAAAACACCTGCAAAAGATAGCCCTTGGGATGAAGCGGGGCACAAAAAGCGTCCGCCTTCTCGTAATACGGATACGCGAGCCAATGTGGGAACGCGCGCTGGTGGTTCTCTGCGTGCGGGTCGCCATGACAAGCACAGCAAGCAAAATGACACAGCACAACACGCTTTCTCGCTTCCCACTGAGCCCATCGTACAAGAGGTCATGATTCCCGAGACCATTACCGTCTCCGAGTTGGCTCAAAAGATGTCTATCAAGGCGGCAGAGATCATCAAAACGCTGATGAAAATGGGTTCAATGGTGACCATCAACCAAGTGCTCGATCAAGAGACTGCAATGATCGTGGTTGAAGAAATGGGACACAAGGCAATTCAAGCCAAACCTGATGACCCCGATGCCTTCTTGGCGGAGGCGATGGATCATGTGGATGCGGTTTTAGAGGCGCGTGCACCGGTAGTTACAGTGATGGGGCATGTCGACCACGGCAAAACCTCGTTATTGGACTACATTCGCCGTACACGTGTCGCATCGGGCGAAGCGGGCGGTATCACGCAGCACATCGGCGCGTATCACGTCGATACGCCGCGCGGCATGATCACTTTCCTGGATACGCCCGGTCACGAAGCGTTCACAGCGATGCGCGCACGTGGTGCAAAAGCAACCGACATCGTGATTCTGGTGGTGGCAGCCGATGACGGGGTGATGCCACAAACCAAGGAAGCGATCCACCATGCGAAAGCAGCAGAAGTGCCTATCGTTGTAGCGATCACCAAGATAGACAAGCCTGACTCCAATTCGGAGCGCGTGCGCCAGGAATTAGTGGCCGAGGGTGTGGTGCCGGAAGATTGGGGGGGCGACTGTATGTTCGTTGAAGTCTCGGCCAAAACGGGGCAGGGCATCGACACGCTGTTGGAAGGAATATTGTTGCAAGCCGAAGTGCTGGAATTAAAGGCTGCCAAGAATACCAGTGCCAAAGGGGTTGTCGTTGAAGCTCGTTTGGATAAGGGTAAGGGCGCAGTGGCGACATTGCTGGTGCAATCAGGCACGTTAAAACGCGGAGATGCCATCTTGGTCGGTTCCGTCTCCGGTCGCGTGCGCGCCATGTTGGATGAGAACGGAAAAAACATCACTGAAGCCGGTCCGTCCATCCCAGTCGAAATTCAAGGTCTGTCCGAGGTGCCTGCGGCAGGCGCGGACTTCCTGGTGTTGGCGGATGAAAAGAAGGCACGCGAAATCGCCTTGTTCCGCCAAGGCAAGTTCCGCGATGTCAAGCTGGCGAAACAACAAGCGGCAAAACTAGAGAACATGTTCGAACAAATGAGCGAAGGCGAAGTGCGTTCCCTGTCTGTCATCGTGAAAGCCGACGTACAAGGTTCCCTCGAAGCGATTGCTGGCTCGTTGCAGAAACTGTCCACCTCCGAGGTCAAGGTGAACCTGATCCACAGTGGTGTGGGCGCGATCTCCGAGTCTGACGTTAACCTGGCACTGGCTTCCAAAGCCATCATCATTGGCTTTAATTCTCGCGCTGATGCTGCCGCGCGGAAATTGGCCGAGTCGTCTGGGGTGGACATTCGTTACTACAACATCATCTATTCGATGGTTGACGAGATTAAAGCTGCTTTGTCCGGCATGTTGGCACCCGAGAAGAAGGAAAGCGTCATCGGCATGGTCGAGATCCGTCAGGTATTCACTATCTCCAAGGTCGGCACCATCGCGGGTTGCTATGTCACCGAGGGCATGGTCAAACGCGGCTCCAGTGTGCGTGTGTTGCGTAACAATGTGGTTATCCATACAGGCGAGCTCGATTCCTTGAAACGCTTCAAGGATGACGTAAAGGAAGTGAAATCGAACTTTGAATGCGGTCTGTCCCTGAAAGGCTATAACGATCTGCAAGTTGGTGACTTCCTGGAAGTGTTCGAGATCGTCGAAGTGGCGCGCGCACTGTAACAATGGCAAAGGAATACGCACGCACCGACCGCATTGCAGAACAGATTCTGCGCGAGCTGGCGCAACTGATCCGGCTGGAAGTCAAAGATCCACGCGTGCGCCAAGTGACGTTGACAGGTGCCGAGGTCACGCGCGATCACGCCCATGCAAAGGTGTTCTATACCTCGCTGACTGGCGGTAGCCCGCAGTTGCAACAGGGACTGGAGCGTGCCTCCGGTTTCCTGCGCAGCCAGTTGGCGCACATGATGAAGTTGCGCATTACCCCGCAATTGCATTTCGTCTATGACGAGTCTATTGAGCGCGGGGCGCGTCTTTCCCAATTAATCGATCAAGCGGTTGAGAGTGACCTGCGCGAAGACTGAGCGCGAGGGGCGCATCAAACGCCCGCTGGACGGCGTGCTGCTGTTCGACAAACCCCTGGAACTCAGCTCCAACACGGCAATGCAGAAAGTGCGTTGGCTCTTCGGCGCGGAGAAGGCAGGGCACACGGGCACCCTTGATCCGCTCGCCACAGGTTTATTGCCGATTTGTTTCGGTGAAGCCACCAAATACACCCTCGCTTTGCTGGACGCCGATAAGGGTTATCGCGCGACGATCCGTCTGGGGCAAAAGACAACGACGGGTGATGCCGAGGGCGAAGTGATAGCGACGCGCCCAGTTGCGGTCACTGAGGCTCAGGTATTGTCAGTATTGGCGAGTTTTCTGGGCGAGGGACAACAACTCCCCCCCATGCATAGCGCTATCAAACACCACGGTAAGCCGCTGTACGAATACATCCGCAAGGGCGAGACGGTCGAGCGTGAACTACGCCCCATCACTATCCATGATCTGAAATTGGAACG
>Ga0172375_10001168_pt1 | contig 42211 bp, 38 predicted proteins | sample LakKiv1m_FD_114537 | JGI IMG/M metagenome (GOLD analysis project Ga0172375, IMG submission 114537) | Freshwater microbial communities from Kabuno Bay, South-Kivu, Congo - kab_092012_11.1m | ecosystem: Environmental > Aquatic > Freshwater > Lake | place: Democratic Republic of the Congo... | reverse complement strand
TAAAAGCGCCTGTTCGTTCTAGCGCCCAAACATCTAAGGGTTCCTCAACTATGCAAATAAGACCAGGATCGCGAGTATCATCTTCACAAATCTCGCAAACCTCTCGACCTGCTAGGGTAATATTGTGACAAACCTGACAATAGGTTGTTTTTGATTTCAAGTTCGATAAGGCATCCGCTAGGTCTTTCGAAATATCTTCTGGCGCGCGTAACAAGTAAAAAGTTAAGCGAGAAGCAGATTTCGGACCTATGCCAGGTAAACGCGAGAAGGCGTTGATCAGATCTTGAATTGGTTGAGGAAGCAAAATCGCCATAACTTAAAACGGTAAACCTGCTCCTATGCCACCGGCTAGAGGACCAAGCCTTTCCTCAGCAAGCTGACGTGACCTTTCAACGGCGCTATTAAATGCCGTCAAGATCAAATCTTGCAGCATCTCAATATCCGCATCTTCTAAGATCTCAGGGGCAATTTCCACCTTTGTGCAAACCTGCTCGCCGGTTACAGTCACTTGAACGACACCTCCACCCGCGGAAGCAGAAACAGTTTCCTGAGCTAATTGTTCTTGTACCTGCTGCATTTGTTCTTGTAGTTTTTGCAGCTGACCTAACATATTCCCAGGACCTTGAGTTTTATTTTTATTATAACCTTTTGCCATAAATACCTCCGATTTCAAAATTTATATTTACCATCACCATGATATTAAAACGGATAACAATCTTCAGTCCTTTATCTCTTTACTATTAATCACTTTTCCGCCTAAATCACGCAATGCAGAAGCTAATACGCCATCATTATCAGAGCCCGGAGGAAGTTCCTCCTGTTCTATTAATGCCACCTGACACCTAATCATGATCTCACGTTGTAATACTTCTTGTATCGCGGCTTGTGCTGCTTGTAAATTCTCTTGACTTTCCATCATTTCCTTCAAGATTTCAGTGGCGAAGTTAACTACTAGTTCATCTTTTTGTAAATAATGAGACTGACAAGAATTCAGCAGTCCATAAGCTTTGGCTGACCTTTTTTTTACTTCTAATAAGAACTGTCTCCAAGCTTGTGAAGCCTGATTTGATGCCTTCTGTGGTTTGGTCTTCGTTGCTAGTGAGGTTGGCGGTTTTGATTGAGGTTGGGTTGTAGTCTGACTTTTCGGAGAAGTCTCTGGCGTTCTCGAAAGCGTCGATCTTTCCTGGCTTACAGTTGTGGGTATGTTATTCTGAACCGTTTCCACGGGTTGTTCGCTAATAGCTTCCACAAATGACATCTCTAAGGGTAACGCAGGATTCCAATTGTTCCTGATTTGATTCGAAGATTGGTTAAATATTCTAATTACTCTCAAGAGCTCTGATGTATCAAATGTATTGGCTTGTCTCACCATAATATCTTTAATGTCTGAGGATGTTTGAATACGATCAGCGCTTTCCATATGAATGAGAAGCAATTCACGCAAATAATCAACTAGTTGCCGGGAAAACTGTCTTGCATCTGTGCCTGCATCTAGTGTATGATGAATCAACTCTAATCCTGCACTCGGATCTTTATCAATAACCGCTTGAATAAAGTCAATCACAGCTTGACTTGTTGCAGTTCCCAAAACGTCTTGAGCAGATTGTAAAGTGATTTCTTTACCTGTAGAGGCAAGCTGGTCTAAGAGAGATATAGCATCTCGCATAGCGCCTGTTGCCTGTCGAGCAATCAGAGTCAACGCGTCATGATCAGCAATGATATTTTCTTCTTTTGAAATTTTTTCCAATTGAGCCACAATTTCAAAGACAGATATACGGCGAAATTCATGTCGTTGACATCGTGATAAAACTGTAGCAGGGATTTTGTGTATTTCTGTCGTAGCAAGTACGAAGATTGCGTGAGATGGTGGTTCCTCAAGCGTTTTTAGTAAGGCGTTAAATGCGGCTGTTGAAAGCATATGGACTTCATCAATAATATAAACCTTATACCGACCTTGCGAAGGTGAAAAATTGATCTTGTCCCTTAGATCACGTACATCTTCGACACTCGTATTCGAAGCTGCGTCAATTTCAATTAGGTCCATGAAACGCCCCTCATTGACCGCTAAACAGTACTCGCATTTCCCACATGGTCGCTTTTCCAAGTCCTCATCAAGGCAATTTACAGCTTTTGCCAGCAATCGAGCTGTGGTTGTCTTTCCAGTTCCACGTGGTCCAGCAAATAGATACGCATGAGCAATATGCCCAGCAGTTAAAGCATGATGAAGTGTATCCACAACATGACTTTGACCGAGGACATCATCCCAATTTTGTGGTCGATATTTAAGATAAAAAGCTTTAGACATATGCTTCCGTTTAAGAGTTTATCAGAGAGATAAAGTGTGGTCAACTATGTCATGAAAACCAAGAACGGAGATACGAAGTCATGGGATCACATAGTTTGACCAAACGTTGCCCTGGTTATCCTGTAAGATCAGTGTAGCGCCTGAACGCCAAACCGGATTATCTAAACCCCAGTAAAGATCAACAACCGAATTCGTACCTGCTTTGGTATAGATATTAACAGCGCCTCCGCCATAGAGTGTCAATTGTGGAGATTGCGGAAAGATAAATTCATTTCCTTCCGAATCCCGTACACTCCAACCCACCAGAGATAGATCTCCCTCTCCGCGATGTTCCAACAATATATGTTCTGTCTCTAAATCTCCAACACCAATGACATTACTAATCACAACGCTACCTTTGGGATGTTTCGGGATACGCAAGACCTCGCCAGCCCCAAGGGGTTGCGCTTTGCTAAATCCATTGATCGCAATCAACTCCTCAACGCTCATATCATAGGATTCTGCGATCGACTCGAATGTATCTCCACTCTGCACTTGGTAAACAAAGTATTCCTCGGTAGGTGTTCGACCAGGAGTGGGAGTTTGAATGGTTTCAGCAACCACTGCAGGTGTCGTATCAGAAGAAGTTCCAAAGGCTTTAGGGAGCAATCCTTTAGGGAATGGTCCTTGAGCCCAATCCCAAACATAAAGAACCGCAAGAGTAGTACAGGCGGAGACGATCACATTGATAGACAAATAAAACAGAATACGTTTCCAATTATTCATAAGTCATACCGTTTCTTCGTGTGCTTCGCTTATCAGGATTTATAAACCGATAAATTTTCACAGAGGGTACCTTGCAATTCATTTTTATCACATCGCAAATTATACGCTATTATAAACGAATTGAATTAATTCATATCAGAAGATGATCCTTTAGAATAATTTGGATAAATCTAACCTTATTTTAATTAATTTCTCATTCGATTCAAATCAATTTCGAGTATATTAAGCCTAAGACACCTTTTCTCGTTTTTATTGGTATTAACGGGTGTCGTGTCACCAGGTTATTTTACTGTCTATCCCATAAGGGGTACAACCTTGTGACCATCCTTAAGATACCGGATGTTTCCTAAACATTCGGTATCTTTCTTTACAGTCTTATTGTCGTTTTATCACCATAAGGGTCAAATCATCTGAGACTAATCCACCTCCCAAGAAATTTTCAACCGAATTCTGGATCTCATTTAATAATTCTAAAGCGGAAAGATCTTTATTCAGCAATTCACGATTGAATATCGATTTTTCGATAACCTCAAATAGTCTTTGTTCTCCATAAAGATCCAAAGATGGCGACAAAGCCTCTGTAATTCCATCCGTATATAAGATAAAATATTCGCCTTTTTTCAAAGTGGTATGACGCTCACGGATTTGTTCAGATTCGACAACACCTAAAGCCATTCCGCCACGAGAGATTTGTTCTATCCGTTTCGCAAATGGGTGCAGGATTAATGGTCGATTATGCCCAGCATTGGCTATAACTAAGTCTCCCGTTTTCAAAGATAAAACTGCATAAACGAGTGTGACGAACATACCAGGGGGCGTATCTTCAACGAGATGATTATTGATCCTTTCCAGGACTTTTGCGGGAGAAATGATCTGGCGCACCATCGATCTCACCAGAGTCCTCGCCAAGGTCATATACATTGCAGCCGGTAAACCTTTATCAGCTACATCGGCAATAACAATTCCAAGACGATCGCCAGGTAACTCAAAGAAATCATAAAAGTCACCTCCAACTTCACGAGCGGGTTGCCAAATCACTTGCAAATCCCAGTCAGTAAGATTTTCGATTTTCCTCGGTAATAATGTGGTTTGGATCTGACGAGCAAGTTGCATTTCGCGCTCAATCCGCTCACGGTTAATAACCTCTTCCTGAAAGAGCTCATTTTGTATCGCCAGGGATGCTTGCTGAGAAATTCCTTTTATGATCTCCAATCTACGCTCTCGTAAACGTCGATTAGCATTACCACCTGTAAGACCTTTCCCTTGAACAAGGTCTGGCTCTTCGACGATAAATAACCCAAAGATTTGACCCTTGACAGATAAAGGTAAGGCAAACAATAATTTCATCTCGTGTTCAAGATAATCCGTTATTGCTCGTGTATCCGGGATCGATAATTTCATCCAGTATTGAAGAACATCTTCCGAAGGCTCTCCATCATCCATCACCGAACAAACAATTAGGTCATTCTCGACCAAAACAGCGTCCAATAAAGGAAACTCGCCAAGATGGAAATCACTTTGTTTTCTGGATTTAGGGATCCCATAGGTTTGGGACAAATGAAATACCTTTTGATTTTCATCCCAGAGAAAAATCAAAGATCTTTTCACACCTACAAGAATAGGCGTGACACGAACAATCGCAACTAGCGCTTCGTCCAAATCGTTCGAACTTACCACTGCTTGAGCAACTTGAAGTAATGCGACGGATAGGTATGCTTCCTCCTTTTGAGCCTTTAATAAATAGATATTATCTACCGCCATGGCTGTTTGTTGAGCAATCCCTTGCATAATCACCAAGCGTTCATCGAATATTTCCTCAATTGAAAATCTAGACTTATTTTGGGAAAACTCACTACTGTAATCAACCAGAAAAACACCCAGAACCTGATCTCTTGCAATCATTGGTATAAGAACAATTGACTCTGTGTCCAGTTTTTTTTCTGTATTATTTTTGGGTTGAATTATGTTAACAAGATGTTGATCCTCTGTATCTTTAGACAAAAAAACGGGGCGTTGTTCTTGCATAAGCTGAGTAAAGGCAGGAATGTCGTCAGGTTTAAACTCTTGTTGTTCAAATATTTTTTTTTGTTCCGCTGTCAAACCAGACGCCACTGTTGGAACGAATACCCCATCTTCATTAAAGATATAAATAAGACAAGATTTAACGCCTACTAACATTGGCGTTATATGGATTACGGTGGAAAGAAGTTCACTCAAATTCGTTTGTGAGCGAGTCGCATCAGCGACTTGTAATAAAGCCGTTGAAACCCAAGCTTGTTCATGAGCAGCTTCGTATAGACTTAAATTCTTGATCGCTACGGCTGCATAGCTTGCAAAAGCTGTAGTCATGGTTTGAGATTCAATCCCATACCTACCAGAAGTATGATGAGCAAGAACCATCACCCCTAGCGCTTCTCCAGCAACCCGCAAAGGAGCCGCGATGGCTGAATAATCAAGTTCAAAATCTAGACAAGCTCCCAAAGGATCATAAGGGGATTTGGATGAGCGAATAATTGGCGCTTTTGCCTCGATTGCCCTCATTAACCAATTTCCAGCATCTTGAATGGTCAATCTCTTTGGATCACAAAGATTGTATTCTAAGACATCCTCTGGTGTGAAAAACCTTTCGATATCAAGATCTTGTGTACATGTACCCTCGAAAGCAGCTAAATAGATAATCGGTTGATCAATATCCGTCCAATCTGGATATCCATCGGCTATCAGCCATATGGCTGCAAAATCCATTGGCAGAGCGCCCTCAAGCGCAAGCAAGATATGATCAAGGAGTTCTTCAATATCTACTTCAGCAGATAAGAGACCTGCCACCTCGCGCAGCGAATCAGAGACCTTACGTCGCCAAACCTCAGAGCGATATAAAAAGGCATTCCTCAGAGCAATGGCGATATTATCAGCTAACGTCTCAATAGTAAATTGATCTTGGGTATCAAATGCATGTTGAACTTCGCTTTGGATATCTAATACACCCAGAATCTCTCCTCCAAACTTCAAGGCAACCGTCAATTCTGATTGTACATTTTTAAGCCTCAAAAACAAAGGCGTATAAAGAGGATTTTTGGAAACATCATTCACTAATTTGGTTTCGCCATGACGAGCTACCCATGGGATCAATCCAATTTGATCGTAAATATCAATCGAAAAAAGTTCTTTTCGCATTTGACGGCTTTGCATTTCGCTACCCGCCTCTAAAAAGATTTTTTGTCTCCCTGGGTGTACTGTAAAAATATGGACATGAGGATAGCCAAAATGGGTCACAATCAAGCTCACTACTTCATTCAATAACTCTTCTTGATCTAAAAGGGAATTTATTCTATTAATGACTTGGTGAATAATAGCTAGCTGATTAGCTCTCTTATTCGCATCATTCCATAATCGGATGCCCTCAATCGCTATGGATATATTTCCTGCTAATGTTCTTAAAACCAACCGATCTGTTTCTGTGAAAACATTCTCTAGGTTGCTTTGCACATCTAGCACACCTAGGATACGTTGGTTCATCATCAACGGGATCGCGATTTCTGCGCGTGTCTCACTTAAAGTGTCTTCGTGACGATAGAGACTTTCCTTTTGCACGTCATTTGCTAGAATTTCTTTTCCAGTCTGAGCGACCGTACCAATAATTCCTTCACCAATCAATAATTCAAAAACAGGCGCTTTCTCAAAATTATTCGATTCACTAGAAATTTCAGTTTTTCGTTTGACACTCGCACGAAAACGGAGTTTTTCCTGCCCAGGTTCAACCGTAAGGATAGCCACGTAATAATAATCAAAAGTACTTTGAATCAACTCTGTAATATTTTCAGATAGTTCATCAATATCCCGAAAATCCGCTAAGTGATTACTGACTTGATTGACAAGTGATAGGCGGCTATGCAATTCTACTGCCAAGACTACTTATCCTTTCGTTTTACCATTCGCAGAAGATTGCAAACCCTTCCATGACTATTTTCTTGATCAAAAATAAAATCAACTTCATCCATCAACTGACGGATAAAGTACAATCCAAGACCACCCACCTGACGAGCTACAATATTTGCATCCAAATCAGGATCTTGAATATCCTCGGGTTTAAACGATATTCCACAGTCCTTAATAATAATCGTTATACCATCTTTGGAAAGCAAGCAAATGACCTCAACCTCTTGATCGCATTCGCCATCATATGCATGCTCTATGATATTTGTAAAGGCTTCGTCAACCGCTAATTTTACTTGATAGACCGCATCTGACATTAATCCGCTATCCTCAGCCGCCTTCCCGACAAACTCACGCATTTGATCGAGATGCTCAAAACGCGCCTTGTAAGTTTTCTTACGAGAATTCTGGTTGTTCGAAGTCGATGAACTCATAACAAGCGAAGCATAAAATTGGCTATATTAATAATAAGGCTGAAGTTTCAGCAAACTTCAGCCTTATTATGAACCCATCCATAATCCCAATAATAACCTTAGAAAAGATTTTGTGGATTTACTTGTCATCAGAAACTGGCGACAGCATCGAGTACATCGTCAAAAAATTTAAACAGGGGCACAAAACCAGCTAATTCTAAGGCTTCGTAAATACGTTCAGGTACTTGGGCTAAAACAACTTCCCCGCGCGGTTTACATGCTTTTTGCGTACTGATTAAAACTCGTAGACCAGCGCTAGACATAAATTCTACATCTTTCAGATCTAATACAATCCGATAACGTCCATTATTAACAAGCTCATCTAGTGCATCAGCCAATTTCGATGATGTAGCGCTATCGATACGTCCACTGATGGAGACTAGATCGCAACGTTTATATTGTTTGATTGAGACTTCCATGGACAAACCTCCCGATACGTTTTTTTTCAAACTATAAAAAAATTAGCTTCTTTCAATCTCTGATGTTCACTGTGGATCAAGAATAGCGTTTGAGATTATATCACGAGTAAACAATAACCAATCACAATAATCGGTATTAACATGCACTAAGGATCGGACATACAAAGTATTAGAAAATCAAAAATCACTAGTCAGACAGCAGTTTTTTTATTATCATTCAATAACTCAAATTATTTTTCTAACACTCTGGAGGAGAAACACATGAAGCAACAATCAAAATATCGTTGGTTTGTCGTCGGCGTCTTTTTTGTTTTTATGTTATTGCACCAATCTGACAAACTTCTCATTGGTCCGCTTACCACCCCAATTATGGCGCATTTCCAAATCAATCGAGCACAGATGGGTTTTATCACCACTGGCTCATTGATTGTTGGAGCGATCTTTTTCCCGCTTTGGGGTTATTTTTACGATCGATATGCCCGCGCGAAACTGCTCGCTTTGGCATCCTTATTATGGGGATCAACGACTTGGTTAAGTGCGGTAGCTCCCACTTATCCAACTTTTCTAGCAACAAGAGCTTCTACAGGGATTGACGATTCTAGTTATCCGGGTTTGTATAGCTTAATTGCCGATTATTTTCTTCCAAATGTAAGAGGCAAGGTCTATGGACTTTTAAATCTATCTATGCCCATCGGTTACCTGGTTGGCATGGTTCTAGGATTATTCCTTGGAGATGTGATCGGCTGGAGAGGTGTTTTTTATATCACAGGATCACTAGGGATTTTACTTGCTGTGGTGATCTTTTTCGGGGTCAAAGAACCTGAACGAGGAAGAAGCGAACCCGAATTAGCGGAACTGGAACATGTCAGCACGTATAATTTCAATCTGCAAACAGCAAAGGATTTGTTCAAAAAACCAAGTCTAAGGATTTTATTCATTCAAGGATTCTTTGGTGTATTCCCGTGGAACGTGATTACCTACTGGTTCTTTAATTACTTGGAGACTGAACGAGGTTATGAATCAGGCGCTGTTTTCAGTACTATGGTGGTTGCAGTACTGGTATTAGCCGCAGGGTATCCGATTGGCGGCGCATTAGGTGATTATTTTTTCAAGCGCACCAAACGAGGACGAGCGTATGTAGCGTTATTTGGTATCTTGATGGGCACAATCATGCTTAGCATCACCCTAAGTATTCCAAATGAAAATCAGATTTTATTCATGATACTTTTAGCAATCACAGCGCTCTTCATTCCTTTTGCGGCGCCTAATCTGATATCAATCGTATACGATATTACATTACCCGAAGTTCGCAGCACCGCAATTTCCGTACAATACTTGATCGAATCATCAGGCGCGGCGCTTGCCCCAGGAATTGCTGGATTAATCGCAGACCAAACTTCCTTGAAGACATCCTTCTTAGTGATCTGTATATCAACCTGGTTACTCTGCGCGCTATTCTATGCCCTGGTTGCCTATTTAGTACCAAAAGACATTGACGTTCTTAGAGAACAGATGCGAGAAAGAGCAGACAAAGAAAAAGCTCTGGCCGGGATAAATTAGGGAAAAAGACCGATCATTGATAAGATCTGATACATAACAACCCCTACTCAACAAGTTGTTTAAAAAAGCACAATAAAGTGTTGAGTAGGGAATCAATTGATTCACTGGATAAATTGAATCACACCCCAACGTCCATTGTACATCCATGTAGGATCAAGCTCATCCATTTTTGCGGATACTCCTTCACCAAGCCCAACAACAATTTCCGCCTTAAGCACCCTCAAAAGCAGCATCGGAGTGGGAAGGTAACCCAATCCATCTTCTAGAGGTGTTTCTGGTTCCCATTTACGATCACCAAACCAACGCCTATAATTTGCATCCCCTTTGCTGATGATCAAATCAGACTGAGAAAAATCTTGAACCAAATGAGAAGGCAATTCCCAACCCATTAAAGGAGACCCCCAAAAAAAATCACTTTTGAGGATCAATCTTTTTTCTGCAATATTGCGCTCTAATCGCTCCGCCATCTGTTGCACAGCTAGGGTACCCTCTCGTTTGTAGAATGCAATCGATTCAATCACATCTTTCGGCGTTGCATCTGACACATAAGTGGGATAAGGTTTTAAGTTGAAATAGACCGAATCGACCATCTCTGTTCTTAGAAAAGTATCCGCTAAGATCAGATCATGCGCTAATTCGATACCAACATTATCTAAAACAAAATCGACCCGCCCATCTGACTTGTCTAAACTCAAGAGATAAGCGCTTACTTCATGAGCATGATCTGTAAGTAAGAATTTCTTCTTCTGATCTTCGCTCAAGCTTAGCGATCGATCGGATTGAGTTCCTAGTGCAGGAGACCATATACTTAGATCTGATTGATTTCCCCAAATATTTGAATGGAAAAGTCTTTCTAACAAAAAATGATCAACATCTTGAGAATCAGTCAAAGAAACTTCCAATTGATCACAAACCTGCTGAATCGCTTCCAACGCTGACGGTAATTCAGCTTGCTTTTGGCTTTGATATGGATCAACATCGAAACCTATTTGAAAGTATTTCGTTGCTTTCAATATCCTTCGGAAGAAGTACATTTCAGCTACAAACCAAGGCGCCTGCAGCCAGGACATTCCTAAATAAGGCTCCAAATATTTCTCCCAAGCATCATTATCTGAAGCTGATACATCATCCAACAAAGTCAATTTACTATACGGCATCTCACTAATAAGCTCTCGGATGTTTTCCTGAATTTCTCGTTGCCATTGATTATTTTTTAAGACTTGTCGAGCAATTTCAGGAAGACGATTGGATAAAGTATGTTCTGCGAAAGAGTTTTTTTCCTCTCCTCGCAGTGGTTCGGGAGGGTTTATGTATGTTCTTTTTGTTTGGGTTCTTCTCATATTTCTACTAATCCAAGTTTTGCATCGATCATGACTAGCTGTCCGGTTTTGATCTTCTCAATCGGGATTTGGTCAACACACGGAATTTCAGCAATAATACAACCTACGGCTGTGATCGTCTCACATTCTCTATTGATGATTGCTAATGGCGCATAACCAGCATGTTTTAATCGATAGAGCGTATAAGACCCAACGGTCGAACCTTTCCCGCTTGGAAAGACCAGGACTTTTCCAGCGATGGAGATTCCCTGCAATTCATGGTCGCGCTCCACGATTTCACCGCTCTCCGGATCAACTCCTCCGAAAAACGAGATTGCCATCTTAGTCACTAAAGCTTGACCGCTCACTACTCCAGGATATATTTTTCGTCCTAGAAATTTCATAAACCAGCTAACATCCTTTTTAGATCAGCCTATAGCCGACCTAACAACATCCTCAAATGATAAAAATACGGTCTTAAATTTGTTCTTAGCATAGGCATAATAACAAGCCTTGGCGCTATCGGTAGCTAAAACCTTAAAACGACCCTTTATTGGCGCAACAACACAACATGTATCCGCAGCGAACTTTGCCCCACTGGCTTCGATAACTTCTGTATAACCCATTCGATTCGCCATATCCTTCGTAAATCTAGAAGTCGTGATCCAAAATTCTTTTTCAACCTTCTGTCCTTTTAACAACTCAGCTAGTTGAGCAATCTCATTGATCGACAAATGAGGACAACCTAGGCTGATAAAATCAATTTCATCCACATTTCCATCCGTAAGTGAATCGATAGCTTGATTGATTTCATCGCGATTGATTGAGATATGAATATTAGGAATCGCCATTAAATATGCCTCAGGCGTCAATCCTGAAATATGAAAAAGGGTTATCCCTCCATAGGTTGCAATACTGGCAGAGAATGATTTCAATTCTTCTAATGAAGCTGAAGAAATTCCATCCATAAATGGGATTTTATAATTTCCGGTTCTTTTTATTTTCTCTCCAATCACTTTTCCGAGAGCGCCAAATTGAAAAGTACCTTGGATATCCGTTTGAAGATTTACACGAATATCTGGGGAACGATTTTGTGTCAGATGGTAACCATAAGCGGGTGTTCTTCCTGTTAATGATGCGGCAAGCGCGCTTGGGCCGCCTTCGCGATTCGTTCGCGCCCCCAATACCGAATTCGCGAAAGCTACCGCGCTGCTCTCTGCCCAAGCGATATGATTTCTATAAGTAGGAAGGTTGCCAGAGAGATAAGGCGTGCAGGTACAGGATGTGATCACCTTCATACGAGCAAAGGCATCGATTACACGCCTTTGATTTTCTGCAAACTCAGTAGAGATGCCAAGCTGTTCCCAGTTTTCAATATCCATGCCTGCAGGATTCAAGGTGGTTAACACGCGTGCCTCTCCTCCTCCTTTTGCCATCTTATCCAAGAAATCTAAGCCTGCTTCTCCGAGGTTGTCATAGCTAACACCCGCAATCTGAACAGAGGTAACCGGGATTAGATTATCAGCGCCATAGATTTCGCCCAAAGTAACCAATATTTCGATTGCTTTTTTCGTTGCCCAGCCATACTCTCCTTCAAGCATGGCTTGTTCTTGTTCTGTAAGTTTCATTTTTTAATTATTCAATAGTCTCAATTCATAGTTTTCGGATCAGTGGATAAATTTAGCAAGATCAATCTCAGGGAATTTTACCTTTTCATAATTCTTCCCACTTGTGTAGGACGGTTTCGTAAGGTCAAAACCGATCTTTGTGGTTAACTTTGTTCCAGGTTCAGCGCTTGGGTCAAGGCTAGAGCCGGGTTCTTTATCCAAAATCACCAAATCACGATCTCCCTGAAAGCGGGTTGCCATTGCCCATTCAACAGATAAAGGATCGTAAATATCAATATCGTCATCAACCACAAAGACATGTTTACATGATCTATGCCCTGCAAAGGCTGCCTCAATCGCTCGTTTTGGATCATCTTCCGATCGCTTTTTGATCTGAACGATGGCATGCAGCCAAGAACAACCACCTGGATTGACATTGACATCCAAACACTCTACAACTTGATTGACCTTCTGAAAAATGGTCGGCTCGCGCGGCATTCCCATTAACAATTTATGTTCGAGTGCACCAGGTAAAAGCGCCTGCCAAATAGCATCACGGCGATGGGTGATAGCTTTCAGTTCAAAAACTGGTTCGTTGCGAACAATATCCTGAGTTTCCGTCAAATCCACAAATGGACCTTCAGCATGTTTGCGATCTAAAACCACTCTTCCTTCAAGCACAAACTCTGCCTCAGCCGGGACATGAACCTCCACGGTTTTAGCACGCACAACCTGCAATGGTTGAATGGCATTCGCAATTTCAAGTTCATTAACACCAAGATCAACCGAGGTAGCTGCAGCTATGAGGACATTAGGTGTGTTTCCGATCGCGACGGCAATATCGATCGCCTTCATATCTTGCAAGAAAATATCGAAATGTCGCGATTGAACAATACGGACAGCCATTTCTGTTGGTGAGAATTGCATAAAACGATGGAAATCCGCGTTTATTCCAAAGCGGGGATGTCTGGCGATAACCACACCTGAGGTAATATAGTTACCACCATCCCCCGCGAAATGGCTTAGGATGGGTAAGCTATCTAGATTCGGTTCCTGGAGAATTACTTCTTGACAAGGGGCTTCTTCAACCAATTGATAAGGGCTTGGAGATTGGATAGCTTTTATCAACATCGGAGTAATATCTGAGGGATGAATACCAAAATAATTCGCAATGCTCTTTTTTTCACAAAACAGATTACCAACAACTCCGAAGGGCGACTCTTTCACATTCTCAAAAAGAACGGGCGTAGGTTCCAGCTTTTTTAGAATTGCAGGAATTTCATAGTTTTTTGATATCGGTGTCGTTATCCTAATCAAATTGCCCTGAGATTCTAATTCACCTAAGTATTCCCGAAAAGTCATATTCATTACCTCAAATTAATAAATAAAATGATCATGCCAAAGTATACACGAGATTTTTTTCCTTTTTCATATCAATCATGAATCATTCTATTGAGCGGTGATCTGAGAAAAAAAAAGCCCTTCTAAAGGTAAATTACCATTAGAAGGGCTTTTATTTCTTCTTGATTTATCTCAATAATCGATGATCAATCGATTAAGCTCCAACCTTAACAGCTATCTTACGAGTCTTTGCTTCTTGCGCCTTAGGTAATACTAACCTTAGTACACCATCTTTTACTGTAGCTTCGATTTTTTCACGATCAATTTCGTTTGACAATCGGAAGCTTCGTTGATAATCACCAATTTGGTACTCTGCGAAGGCTAATGAATAACCTTCGATATCACCTGGATCAACATAAGCGTTGATGGTCAGAACATTTTTCTCTAGTGTAATGTCAATGGACTCGTTATCCGCACCGGGCACATCGACAACCACATAAATATCATCATCCGCTTCATAAATATCTGATCGAGGTACAAAGCACTGACAATCACGAGTGCGTTCACTATCCTCTGTTGTTGTTAATTCCTGCTTTTCGACTTCTAATTCTTTTTTTTCTTCAGACATAATATCACCTCTATATAAATTGTACCTGATCCACCACTATACACTTTTCACTGCGATCTTCTTCGGTTTGTCTTCCTCGGCACGTGGTAGATTGATTTGTAAAATACCATTATTAAAAGTGGCTTCGACATCTTCCACCTTTACATGAAAGGGAAGTTGAATAGAGCGGGAAAAACTTCCAAAACCTCGCTCGCGACGATGATAGCGAGCTCCTTCTTTCAGATCATCTGATTCTCGATTTCCACTGAGTGTCAGGGTGTCCCCAACCACACTAATATCAATACCATCTGTATTAATTCCAGGTAATTCTGCTGTGACAATCATACCTTCTTGATTTTCCCAAGCATTCATGGCTGGGTAACCAGATGCCTGACGGACTCTTCGGGGAGTATAATAGTCAGATTCGCTAGCTGCGCTTAATAGTTGACCCATTTCTCGTTGAAGGCGATCAAAATCTCTCCACAAACTTGGTACACGGTATCTTCTATACATTTCGCTTACCTCCTATAATAATAAGCTCTTGATTATTAATTATGGATTTTTTAAATTTTTCCTTACTTACAATACGGATTTTACGTGCCTTCTGTTAGAATCATACAAATGAAATATATGAGATATATAAAATTTTGGATAAACGATTCTTAGATGAATTTAATAATTCTCCAATACAAATCTGATTATATAATGCTAACGAATATTAGATTAAGAACTATTTTTTAAAAATAGTTTTACAAATACATTTGGAGCAAAATGAATGGAATATAAGGATTATTATAAAATACTAGGCGTAAACAAAAATGCCGAAAAAGAGGAAATCAAAAAGGCGTATCGAAAGCTAGCACGCCAATATCACCCTGATGTAAATCCAGATAACAAAGCGGCTGAAGAAAAATTTAAAGAATTAAATGAGGCTTATGAAGTCCTCTCTGATCCAGATAAACGAAAAAAGTATGATCAATTTGGCGCCTCTTGGAAACAATATTCCCGCAGTGGTGGACGACCGGAGGACTATGATTGGAATCAATGGGCTGCCGGACAGGGAGGAGGCGGTTATACACGCACAGTAACTCAGGAAGAATTAGAACAAATTTTAGGAAAAGATTTCGGAGATATTTTTGGTAGCGGTGGTATGGGGAGCGGAGGAATGGGAGGCTTTTCAGATTTCTTCGAGACTCTCTTTGGAGGAATGGGACAACGTGCACCAGGATACAGTGGCAGAAAGCGAGTAGTTCGCGCTCAGCGTGGGCAAGATAGGGAGCATAATGTACAAATCTCGCTTGAAGATGCCTTCCATGGCACAACAATTCAATTACAGTGGGAAGATGGCAAGCGTATCGAATCCAAAATCCCGCCTGGGGTGCATACGGGCTCGCGTGTACGATTAAGCGGACAAGGAGATCCAGGCATGGAAGGCAGTCAAGCTGGCGACCTATACCTAAAAATCCATGTCAAACCCGATCCTGTTTTCAAACGTGATAAAGATGATTTGAAGATTGATTTACCAGTTGATTTATACACCGTTGTATTAGGTGGCAAGGTTAATGTTCAGACGATCGATAAATCTGTTGAACTCACCATTCCCGCTGGAACAACCAATGGAAAGACATTCCGATTGAGAGGCTTAGGAATGCCCAAGTTACGTTCTCCAAAAGAACGCGGAAATCTATACGCAACCGTGAACGTTCAAATACCAAAAGATTTAAGTGCCGAAGAAAAAAAATTATTTGAGGAATTAAAAAATATTCGCAAATAGCTTTATTGAACTATTGAATGTGTATAATATGCGAATAATAAACAATAAATCTTTCATTGTAAAAAGGAAAAACCATGCCCAAACAAATCGTAGAGTGTATCGCAAACTTCTCTGAAGGGCGTCGTCCGGAGGTTTTAGAAGCCATTAAAACAGCCCTTACCTCTCAACTCGGTGTGAGCCTTTTAGACCAACATACGGATTATGATCACAACCGCACTGTATTTACTTTCGTTGGAGCGCCAGAAGAAATCGAGGAAGGCGCTTTTAGAGCCATCCAAAAAGCGGCTGAATTGATCAATTTAGATGAACATACTGGCGAACATCCACGGATTGGCGCCACTGATGTCGTCCCCTTCGTGCCGATTCAAGGGGTAAGTATGGAAGATTGTATAGAAATCGCAAACCGTTTGGGAAAACGAGTAGGAGAACTGCTCAATATCCCGGTTTATCTATACGAGGAAGCTACAAAGAACCCTCAAAGAAGAAATTTAGAGGTAATCCGTAGAGGACAGTACGAGACTCTGAAAAAGGAAATCGCGACAAATCCAGATCGCGCTCCCGATTATGGACCGAAAAAATTAGGAACCGCCGGCGCTACCGTCATCGGAGCACGCCATCCTCTGATCGCCTTCAATGTTTTCCTTAAGTCGGATGACGTCACTGTCGCCAAGAAAATCGCTAAGGCAATCCGTCATTCTTCCGGAGGACTGCGTTATGTAAAAGCGCTTGGGCTTGAAGTAGATCATCAGGCACAAGTTTCGATGAACTTAACCAATTTCCGAGGAACGCCAATTGCAAGGGTTGTGGAGTTGATCAGGAAAGAAGCAATGCATTATGGAGTAAATATTGATCGTAGCGAGCTAGTTGGATTGATCCCTCAAGAATCTCTGATTGATGCCGCGAAATGGTATATTCACTTGGAAGATTTAAATCCAGAGCAAATATTGGAAAATAAAATTGCTTTAGCTGAATCAGAACCTTCGAAAGGTGGAGAAATCCCTCAAGCTGCTGCTTATGGATTCTTAGAGGCATTAGCCGCAGGTACGCCTACTCCAGGTGGAGGTTCAGCAGCCGCTTATAGCGCGGCAGCAGGAGCCGCCTTGGTTGAAATGGTCGCCCGTTTAACAATTGGGAAAAAGAAATATGCGGATGTAGAAAATAGAATGCAAGAGATCTTAAAAAGAGCATCGGAAATCCGCTTATTTCTCACAACGGCAATAGAAAGAGATGCGCAAGCATTCACAGACGTCCTGAATGCGTTTATGCTTCCTAAAGAAACTTCTACCGAAAAATCAGAACGATTAAAGGCGATCAATGAAGCGACAATTAACGCAGCTATAGTCCCATTAGAAGTCGCAGAAAAAGCATGTGAAGTGATTGATTTGGCATATGAGGTTGTTTTAATCGGTAATCTTAATGCGATCAGCGATGGCGCAGCAGGATCTGCCTTGGCGCGCGCTGGTTTAACCAGCGCGGGTTATAATGTAAGAATCAACCTCGTCAATGTTGATGAAGGTGAGATCTCCAAGAATATGCTTATTACGCTAGGCGAATTAGAGAAGCGAGCTGATCAAATTGACGAAAGCATACGCTCAGTATTAGTCGAACGTGGTGGATTTCCGCTTCCTTGAGGAAAATGAAAGCTCAACCGATTTCCCTTATCCTCCTTATATTCCTACTGATTGCAGCCGCTTGTTCACCGGCGGCTGCTTCTACGATGCAACATATTCAATCATCGCCAACGAAAACAGAGCAGTTAAAAACACTCACGCCTACACCGATCAAATCCACCCCAACCGAGAAACCTACCAATAAACCCCCGAAGGTAACTAACACAGCAACACAAATCTATCAAACTATTGAGCCTACACCAACACAAAAAACTGATAGTACGCTCACACCATGCTCACAGGATGCTACGTGTCTCAGCGCTTATACCAGCCAATACTTCTTGGCGCGCCCTATCGATGAAAAGGATAACGATACAATTGATATTAGCTACCGCTTCGGCAGTACCCAAGGAGGCAGACGCGATCCTCACCATGGCGTTGAATTTTCAAACGGTTACGGAACACCTGTTTTTGCATCAGCAGATGGAATCATCCTTGTAGCTGGCGAAGATCGTGATCCCATCTCTGAACAAGGCATTTGGCCAATCCTCTTTTATGGTCCATACTCCTATTTTTATGGCAATCTTATTGTGATCGAACATAAAATGCCTGAGGGAATACAAATTGCTTTTCCCGATTTAAGATCGAAGATCTACACCCTATATGGACACTTATCTAAAATAAATGTAGAAGTAGGCGAGCGGGTGAAGACTGGCGAAAAGATCGGAGAAGTTGGCATGACCGGCATCGCCGAAGGCAGCCATTTACATTTTGAGGTTCGCTTAGGTGAAAATACTTATGAGAATTCTCGTAATCCAGAGTTGTGGTTACAACCAAAGCAAGATGAAAATAACCAATCGATGGGTGGTATTGCGGGGAACTTGATCGACTCCTTTGGCAACAATACACCCTTATCCAGCATCGTATTAGATTATTATCCCAATGGGATAGATCAAGCAAGCGAACGATCAATTAGCTTAATCTCATACGAAGAAAAAGCGCTAATTGGACAACCTCCATGGGAAGAGAGCTTTGCTGTAGGAGATCTCGAAGCAGGCTGGTACAGAATTGCTTATCCTTTCCTGGGATTGCAACAAGAGTTTGTAGAAGTATTTCCGAATCAATTAACAGTCATTAAACTTCAACCTGAAGAGTAAAATTATCAAATCGCTTAGTAAAAGGAGATTTATTCTAATGGGCTTGAAACCTGACCACTGGATCCGAAAGATGGCGCGAGAGAAACGAATGATCGAGCCATTTGAAGACTCACAAGTACGCAATGGAGTCATTTCATACGGTGTATCCTCTTACGGCTATGATATTCGTGTAACGGATGAATTTAAAATCTTCACCAATGTTTATTCGGCAGTAGTTGATCCAAAGAATTTCAATCCTAATTCGATGGTGGACTATAAGGGAGATATTTGCGTCATCCCACCGAACTCTTTTGCGTTGACTCGGACTGTGGAATATTTTCGAATCCCAAGAGGCGTGTTAACGATCTGTTTGGGAAAATCGACCTATGCTCGCTGTGGAATCATCGTCAATGTGACCCCATTTGAGCCAGAGTGGGAAGGTTATGTCACGCTGGAAATTTCCAACACGACTCCATTGCCTGCAAAAATCTACGCCTTTGAAGGGATTGCACAGGTGCTTTTCTTAGAAGCAGATGAAGAATGCGATATTTCTTATGCGGATAAAAAAGGAAAATACCAAAAGCAAGAAGCGATTGTCTTGCCCAAATTGTAATTTCAACAAATCCATTAAACCACCATACCCCTTCTTTGAGAACAGAAGAGGTATGGTCTAAGACAATCCTATAACTTATTCTACTGGAACTTCACTTTGTAAAACACTAGAAAAAACCAATTCATCTTCGCCTCGATCAACTCGAATAATCTGTCCTTCACGGAATTTTCCAGATAATATATCCAGCGCAAGCGGATCCTGCAATTCACGTTGGATAGCTCGCTTGAGAGGACGAGCGCCATAATTTGGATCATAACCGACATCTGCCAGGTACTCACGCGCCGCTTCGCTTACTTCTAAAACAAAGCCTCTTTCAGCTAGTAGATCTGATACTCTGCGAAGTTGAATATTGACTATCTCCGCAAGATTCTCACGCGTCAATTGATGGAAGACGACAATCTCATCGATACGATTTAAAAACTCAGGGCGGAAATGAGCTTGTAAAACGGCGGTAATCTGATCGCGTGTAACTTCTCTTCCGCTCTCCCAAAGTTGATTACCCAAATTGCTGGTCATGATCACAACGGTATTGCGAAAATCAACGGTTCGACCATGTCCATCAGTCAAGCGCCCATCGTCGAGAAGCTGTAGCAATACATTGAAGACCTCTGTGTGCGCTTTTTCAATCTCATCAAATAAGACGACACTATACGGACGCCTACGAACAGCTTCAGTGAGCTGCCCACCCTCATCGTAACCGACATATCCTGGAGGAGCGCCCACCAATCTCGAAACCGTATGTTTCTCCTGATATTCGCTCATGTCTATACGTACCAACGCGCGTTGATCGTCAAAAAGAAACTCTGCCAACGCTCGCGCTAGTTCTGTTTTCCCTACACCAGTAGGTCCTAAGAATATGAAAGAGCCAACCGGACGATCGGGATCTTGAAGACCAGCACGTGATCGTCGTACAGCATTGGACACTGCACGTAAGGCGTCATCTTGCCCTACCACTCGTTGGTGTAGACGTCTTTCCATATGAACTAGCTTATCCATCTCACCCTCTAATAGCCTTGAAACGGGTATACCCGTCCATTTTGAAACCACCAAAGCGATTTCTTCAGAATCGACTTCTTCTTTTAGGAGCGGGCTCTGCTGTTGTAATTCTTTGAGACGATCTTCGCCTTTCTTGACCTTCTCTTCAAGTTCACGCAGCGTGCCATATCGTAAACGGGCTGCGGTTTCGAGTTGATTTTGACGTTCTGAGCGTTCGATCTCAAGACGCACTTGCTCGATTTGCTCCTTCGCGCTTTGCAATTCACTGATCGCTTCCTTCTCAGTCTGCCAACGAGTCTGTAATTGATTGGACTCTTCGCGTAAGTCAGCCAGTTCTTTTTCGATGCGACCTAAACGTTCCTTAGAGGCTTTATCTTTTTCTTTCTGCAATGCTTGTCGCTCGATTTCCAATTGAAGGATCTGGCGATCGACGATATCCAAAACCTGCGGCTTCGAATCGATCTCGGTTCGTAAGCGTGCGGCTGCCTCATCGATCAAATCAATCGCTTTATCTGGTAAATGGCGGTCGCTAATATAACGATCGGAGAGCGTCGCGGCTGCTATCACGGCTGGATCGGTAATGCGTACACCATGATGTACCTCATAGCGTTCTTTTAATCCGCGTAAAATACTGATCGTCTCTTCAACCGAAGGTTCATCAACGAATACGGTCTGAAAACGTCGCTCAAGGGCAGCATCTTTTTCAATATACTTGCGATATTCATCCAAGGTCGTCGCGCCAATCATATGCAGCTCTCCTCGCGCCAACAACGGTTTGAGCATATTCCCAGCATCCATCGCGCCCTCTGCTGCACCAGCGCCCACAACGGTATGCATCTCATCCACAAAGAGCAGAATTTCACCAGAGGCATCCGTAATTTCTTTAAGAACTGCTTTCAAACGCTCTTCGAACTCGCCACGATATTTTGCCCCAGCCACCAGCGCTCCCATATCCAATTGGATCAAGCGCTTGCGCTTTAGTCCTTCGGGAACGTCTCCGTTGATAATTCGCTGCGCAAGACCTTCCACAATGGCGGTTTTCCCTACACCGGGATCACCAATTAACGCCGGGTTATTCTTCGTGCGGCGGGAAAGGATTTGCACAACGCGACGGATCTCTTCATCACGACCAATCACCGGATCCATTTTTCCCTGTCTTGCCAGAGTAGTTAGGTCGCGTCCGTACTTCTCTAAAGATTGGTAAGTATCCTCGGGGGTTTGTGAAGTAACTCGTTGGGTACCACGGACGCTTGCGAGCGCTTTTAGAATCGCTTCCTTGGTTAAGCCATATTGACTGAGACGCTTGCCTTCATTGCTCTCGGTCAAACCTAATAAAATATGTTCTGTAGAAACAAATTCATCCTGCATCCCTTTGGCATATCTCTCAGCCGCTGAAAAAACCTCAGAAAGCTGTCGAGAAATCCCCACCTGCATATCTCCGCCACCGTATACTTTTGAACGGTTTTCTAATTCCGTTTTTAGTTCATCACGTAAAGCGACAACACTCCCAGCTACTTTTGTAACCAATGCTGGAACAACACCATCATCTTGACTTAATAATGCCAAAAGCATATGTGTAGGTTCGATCGATTGATGATGATATTCCTGCGCCAACTCCTGCGCTTTCATAATGGCTTGCTGTGCTTTTTGCGTATATTTATCAATATTCATAACCTATACTCCAATATTTCAAGTCAAAATATAGCACGCTACATCTTAATAAACTACACCCGTACTTATTTAGAATTCTTTAATATTTCCTTTTTACCAGTATATTGATCTAATGTTGGAATCAGATTAGCAAGATGTTAATCAAATATTGGAATCTGCTGATCGATCGCGACCCAACCACTCTGAGCGAACTTTGCGCTGCGCCACAACCCATGTTGAACAGAATCCTTCATAATCTGTGAAATGTCTTTTCTATATTGATACAAGAGAAATCCAGCTTGAATAAGGATCGCCACAATAAGGAGAAGATGAATGATCATTTTAATATCAATATCTCTGTTCAATTTTCCCATTTCATCTCTAATTTGCTCAGGATTGAATCGATTCTATCATAGCCACGATAGCATAGAAAAGAGGCATAGCTTTCATAGATTTTGCTTGGTAAAATTAAAAAACCTACTTTAATCAATTATGATTATGGAAATAAAACCAATATGAATAATAGGAACAAGAAAAAATCTCAACACAAAAAAGCCTCTCAAATAGTCTTTCTGATCATCTTTCTACTATTTATCAGTGGATATCAAATCATAGATATTCCAAAAAATAGTCAAGAAATTACTTCTCTGATCAGTGTTGAAATCCACACACAAGAAGAACTTGACTTTCTGAAATCACAGGATATAAAAATGTATACACGCTTGTATAAAGAGCATAGTGATAGCATTTATATCATTCAGGCAAGTTATCCATCCTTAGCGGAATTATCAAACAACGGGATCGAATACAAAATCCTTGATGAAAATGCTACAGGAAAATCCTATTATTTAGCCTACGGGTCTTCTGAATCGCTGGAAAGACTTCAAAGCAAAGCAGATATCCTATTCATTTATGACAGACAAGCAATTATTGGTATGCACAAAGATGGGATTGAGCAATTAACCGAATACAATCTGAGAATACTGCCTTTGATCGCGCAGGAAATCAGCGGTATCATTGGAGAGGGGAAAGGTTTAAAAGATCAAGCTCAATCGGTCGAATACAGCGCATTAGTCGCAGAGATGATCAATCAAGTTGATACAGACAATCTCTATGATTATATTGGCAATTTGAGCGGCGAATGGGCCACTATGATTGACGGAAGTCCGTACCGATTAGAAACACGCTACACTTATACCGATATTCCGATAAAAAAAGCGACTCGCTATGGATACGAGTTCTTTTCCGCGCTTGGGCTTCCAAGTAGCTATGCATACTATACGATTAGTGGATTCGAGAAGCGCAATGTGATTGCCCAAAAGACAGGCGAATCCCAAGCTGAGCATATTTACTTGATCGTCGCCCATATTGACTCCAGATCTGAAAACGATATATCATCTAGGTCAGACGCACCAGGCGCAGATGACAACGCCAGCGGAGCCGTGGCTGTGATGCATATTGCAGAGATCCTCAATCAATACCGTTTTGATTGTTCACTGAGATTCGTACTTTTTACAGGTGAAGAACAAGGTTTATATGGCAGCAAAGCCTATGCCAATACGGTTTACAATGCTGGCGAAAAAATTGAAGGCGTTCTCAACCTGGATATGCTCGCCTATAACACAATTGACACAGACCCTACCTTCGATCTACACACACGTCCAGGTAATGCAGGCGATCTAGAAATTGCCACTCTATTCAATGATGTCGTCAGTACTTACGGAATTGATCTTGATCCTCAGATCAAACAAGATGGAATAACTGCCAGTGATCATTCTCCTTTTTGGAATTATGGATACTCTGCCATTCTTGCAATTGAAGATTGGAACGACTTTACACCTTACTACCATAAAACGACTGATCAATTAAGTACACTCAATATGCCTTATTACACAGAATTCGTAAAAGCAGCCCTTGCCACATTGGCACATATGGGTTGTTTGATCGAAAGCGAGATCAATGGAATCATTACTGACACAGAAAATGGACTTCCCATATCCAATGCTCTCATTGAAGTTTGGCAAAATGGAGAAAAGATTACCTCAACCAACTCAGGAAGCAATGGCTCTTATCGACTTTTCCTGAATCCCGGTACTTATGATTTGGTTTTCTCAGCAGCGGATCATCTTCAAGAAATTCGTGAAGGGATTACCCTCTCTAGTGAAGAAGTAAAAACAATCGATATTGATCTAGAACCTTGTATCACCGTTAAAGGATTAAACTATGTGCACTCACCAGACTACCCGGACGTCGATCAAACGGTAAGCTTTACAGCAACCATTAGCTCCGGTGAATCACCGATCACATTTACTTGGAATTTTGGAGACGAAAACACAGGTACTGGGCAAGTTATAACTCATACTTATACCACTCCGCAAGTTTTTTGGATAAATCTAGAAGCAAACAATCGCTGCCAAATATCAGAGAATAAAACCAAGCCTATCTTTGTCGGTGTCGATTTAAGCTTCCTGCCTCTAATATCCAAGAACACTGAAGATTAATCATAATTTTGTTTGACATGCTTACAAAAATTAATTACACTTAACAATAATAATTGCTCTCTTGTACAGGAGAAGATCATGAGCACACCAAAAATCCATCTGATCATGCAAACCGGACCGAACGTGGGGAAGTCCTATGAACTAAAACAAGAAAAAATCTCTCTCGGGAGAGATGTCAGTAATGATATCGTCATCAATGATCCCGAGATTTCTCGTCGACATGCACAACTAAAATTTCAGTCCAATGGATACACGATCGAAGATTTAGGTTCAACCAATGGGACTTTTATTGATGGGCAAAAGCTCATCGGACCACATATATTAGTTAATCAAGAAACCATTAATCTCGGTGAGAATGTCAGTTTGGTATACCAATCGACTGCTATTGACTCTGAATCAACTGTTATCGGACGCCCTCCAACCACACAAAAACCCCAAGAATCACCGGACACATATCGAGTACCTCCTTCTGAACAACGATTTGAAGAACTAGCTTTTCCTAGGACCGAAATGGTTGCTCAAGAAGCTAAATTCGAAGCTATCTCATCAGAAGAAGAACTGATCTTTGAGGAAGAACCACATGCGGTAGCCCAAGATCGGGTTACACCGAAAGGGAAGCTGCCTTCCTATGATAAAGCGCCAACTCCAACGAAAAAGAAAAATAAACCTCTGATCATCGCGGGTTGTGGTTGCCTGTTCTTATTTACTGTTTGTATTGTCGGCGCAGCATTTGCTTTCGATATGCTCAATCTGTACTGTACAGCGCCATTCGATGCACTAAGCGGCATAATATGGTCTTGTCCCCCGTAATGGTTTATTCTGTAGTCTCACTTTCCTGCCACCCATGATTGGGATCAAGAAAATAATCAACGATCCTAAATTCTGAACCTTCGTTTTCGACCCACAAACGTGCAGTATCATCCATCACGGTTACTTCCTGTACCTGATATCCATCTTTTTGAGCGCGCATGATAACTTCATAATAGGCGCTAACCATTATTTGATCAACAAATGGATTTTCTGCTCCTTCCTGGATCAAGTCAAGAGTGACATTGATTTCTTGAACATATTGCTGCAAAAGAAGATATTCTCCAGAAAGAAAATAATCATGCGCAGTCGTAAACATACTTTCCAACACCAAATTCTCGATCGCCTCTGGATGACGTAAATAATCCGCAACGATCTTGCGTTGGCGCATTTCTTCAATATTTGGGCTCCAAGCAGCAGCAAAATAAGCTGAGGGATCTAATAGCATTTGATATCGACGCACAGTATCATAGTACAAAATTGTAAAATATACATCCACGACAGTTTGCGGATCCAAATTTACCTTATCCAACTCAGTGATAAAATCCTTTTCTAGATCACTCAACGTAATCCCAAAATGGTCAACTAGGCTTAACTCTAACCGGTTATTTGCTGAAGATATATGCTTAGGTAATTCTGAATTCATCTCATAATCTAAACTTGTATTGCGATAAAAAGCTGAGAATTGCTCCCATCCCCAACGCTCGATCATATATTCCATCAGGGAACCAGCTATGATATAGCCAATTTCGTGTTGACAGGAATAGAAGGCATTATTTAATTCCTCCACAGGAATAAAACGATCCAATCCACAGATCGGTGTCTGCTCCCCTTCTGAGCGATCTGCTAGATATGTCTCCAAAGGAAGACAACCCGATTTCGGTGGAAGTAAAGCGGCTGCACGGGGAAGTAATGGTTCTGCTTTGTAATGTCCACCTGTTTGATAAACTGCCAAACCCTCAATAAACATATCTAACCCGATATTATCCCCAAGTTGCCGATCTAATATATGAATCAACTCATGATGCAAGATAATATCAGTTCGCCCCCCAGCGTAATTGCGATCTAAATACGATAAAACGATTTCATTGGATGCAAAACCACCATGCCCCCAAACCCTTGGGATGAAATTAATCTCAATCTGCGTTTCTATTTCAGTGTGCATTTTTTGTGAAGCTGACAAAGCTTGTTCTTCCACCATCCCTAAGAGAAACTCTAAATCCCTTTCAGCAGCAGTTCCACTTAAATAATTAACTTTGCAAGAATCCGTATTGACCATCATCCACTGGTGTTCTTCTACTGAAAAAGGTAGATTAGAGTTCTGAAAGAGAGTGACTGTCTCGTTCCATTCCGGTCCATCAGGTTCTATGGAGAAATAAAGAATGTATTGTCCTGGAGGCAACTCACTTGTATCCCAAAACCAAGTTAGCGTCGCTTGTAATCGCCTTGAAATTCCATAATCAGCAAATGATCCAACATAAGGAGCGTTGCCCTTCCCATCCTTGATTTCTATATGAACTTGATAATTCTTCAAATTCGATGAATAAATCGGGATCACTTCAACACTGACCAAATCACCGATCCTTAACGGTTCAGCGGGGTGAAATTGCACCTCAAAATCTGCGGGAGATAGGCTTATCGCTGTAGGAGTGAATTCTGGAAATACTTGAGTTGTTTTTCTTGTAGGGGTAAATTCTAGGGGAGCGCTTGTGGTCACCACTGAGGTCGTCATGGTGTAAGGGATTCTTGTGCTTGAGGATTGATTGAATTTTTCGAGAATTCCTGCACCTTGTGTAATTAGATGACAAGATAACCCAAATAATACGAATAAAAGGGATAAACGGCGCATAATATTTATTATAGCAGTCATCATTCAATTAGAGTTTTAAGGTTTCGATCATCAAATTTTTGATGTGACTGGTACAATAATTATCAATCCATACTAGCACATAAATAGATTTCCAAAAGATCAAAGCAGGAGGTACTGATGACTAATCTATTCATTCCAGGTCCGGTTGATGTCGCTGAAGAAGTGTTATTCGCACAAACAAAAGCGATGCTGCCTCATCGAAGTCAAGAATTTGAAGTTCTTTTTCGCTCTAGCTTAGAGAAATTACGTCAACTTTTCTACACCAAAGAACATATATATATCAGCGCCTCTTCGGGTTCTGGATGGCAAGAAGCAGCCGTCAGAAATCTCGCCAAGAAAGATATCCTGAGTTGTGTAAATGGGGCATTTTCTAAACGCTGGCATCAAGTCGCAGTCTCGAATGGTAAATCTGCTGATCTATTGGAGCTACCCTGGAACCAACCATTTACCTCCAAGATCGTTTCCGAAGCGCTCCAGAAGAAACCCTATGAATTGATCACAATCGTGCATAACGAGACTTCAACAGGAATGGAAAACCCTGTCAAGGAGATCGCAGAAACGGTGCATCATATCAGCCCCAACACCTTGATCAGCGTCGACGCGGTATCTTCACTAGGCGGCACAAAAATCGAGACTGATCTTTGGGGGCTAGACTTCGTATTGACCTCCTCTCAAAAGTGCCTTGCATTACCTCCTGGATTGAGCTTTGCGGTTGTATCGGATAGGGCGCTTCAATATGCGCAAACGGTTCCTGATCGTGGCTGGTACTTTGATTTGATCAGACTGGAACAACACATTCAAAAAGACAGCACCCCCTATACACCAGCTATCTCTTTGATCTATGCTTTAGATGTTCAACTTGACCGAATCTTTAATGAGGGTTTGGATAACCGCTTTACCCGTCATGAAGAAATGGCAAAACGCGTTCTTGCTTGGGCATCAAAAAACAACTTCAGAATCTATGCGCCTGAAGGCTATCGATCAAAGACCGTAACCACAATCGATCACCAATCAAAATTATATATCCCACAGGTAAACCAAGAGCTAATCAAACGAGGAATGCGAATAGCAAGCGGATACGGACCTCTGAAGAAAGAGACTTTCCGAATCGCCCATATGGGTGATACAACGTTGAAAGACATCGAACAGCTTCTCCTTGCGCTGGATGATATTATGACAACAGGATAGAACCAGCTATTCATAATGGGATGTATTTTCTTTGGATTCGCGCATAATAGAATTTGCGCTTAATCCATCAGCTAATGTGTTAAAAACCATTGCACCAGCAGTTGTGAGTGCTGCTCTCTTGGTTGCCTCCTCGGTCACGCCGATCAAATGCCAATCACTGTGCACACCATGAACCGAGAGAAGCTCCGCAGCCCGATGGGCGCTGTTGATACCAGCGATAGTATCTTCGAACACATAAATCTGTGCGTCTTGAAATTGTTCCCAGACTGCATCTCCTTGACCTTCTAGAGTCAGCGCAGCAGCCTTGTCTAGGGCATTCTTCGTATCTACATCTTTGGAACTCAGCAAAGCTGCTAACACATGCAGCGGCGAGGGCTTACGCAGAGCTCGCACATCCACACCTCGTTTCCGGCTAAACCAAAGCATTTCTCCGTATCCCACAATCGGTAAATGCTCCAATCCAACACAACGCGCTCCAATCTCAGCTTCGGGCGTGCTCAAAGCGCCATGCCGAGAAGGACGATTGGTGAAGATCGCGGCGCTATGACGCTCGTCATCCAGCCAGTTCACCAGATGCATGCGCTGTTTCAGCGTTAGGCTTGGACGATCATATTGCAGTAAGTAACTTTCTTTATCGAACCAAGGCTGCAGGGCATAGGTGTGAGCAAAAACTTGACTGCCGAGCGCCAGTTCCTGGAATACACGGTGCGTAAGCGACTGTTCAATATGATGCGCTGAGCGAATAATTTTACGAATACTCCGCTCTCGATGATGGTTAATACTCAGAATTTCCTCAGCGCAAAAGACTGGATCAACGGATTCCGTCTTGGATTGATCCAATTTTTCAAAAAGCGTATCCCAGCGTAGGTCGACTCTGACTTTACCTAGATTTACACTATCTGAGAGCGTGGAAGGAACTTCCAGTGTCGGTTCTCGCTCCCATAACGGTAGCATCATCCAGACAAGACAGATTGCTGATGAATCCCACTCGCTCGTTATTCCAAGAGACTCGAATGTAGCGCTATCAGCAGGGGTTAATTCTACTTCGGTATAGCCCAGCGATTTCCCCACTAAACGTACCGTTTCTGCCATAGCTTTTTGATATCCACCGGGTTGAAGCAGCACACCATCCATATCAAAGAGCAGAATTTCTGAGTTCATTTATGCCTGCGTTCCAACTCTGCTTCCACTTCTGCCAAGCTAATATCATGAGCAGCTAAAAGCGCTAAAGTGTGATAGAAGAGATCGCTGGTCTCTTCTATGAGGCGCTGTCGTCCTTGTCCTTTAGCCGCAAGAATCACCTCTACTGCTTCCTCGCCGACTTTTTGCAGTATTTTATCCTCCCCTTCAGCAAACAAGCGCGCTGTATAAGAACCTTCAGTGGGATTGGTTCTACGATCTTCGATTATCTCTAATAGCTGATATAGCCTCATTCAATACTCCAATTATTTATTCTAATTTTTTGAATTCCCGATAAAAACAACTGCGCGCCCCGGTGTGACAGGCTGGCCCCATAGGTTCTACTTTAAGCAGCAAGGTGTCATTATCACAGTCAATCAGAATTTGGCGTACGTCCATGAAATTTCCGGATGTAGCGCCCTTATGCCATAATTCAGCGCGACTACGACTCCAGAAATGCGCCTGTCCGCTCTCTTGCGTCAAGCGTAGAGCGCCAGCGTTCATCCAAGCAACCATGAGAACCTCACCAGTCTGAACGTCTTGTACCACGGTAGTGACTAAACCTTTCTCATCGTATTTTATTTCCATCAATTTATCCTTTTATTTCAAGAAAGATAGGATGGTTTTCTTGAAATTCATAGATTATTTTCGTGTCTTTCATGAACACTAAGCTAATGTCTGAAGTGGCGTACTTTTGTAAAGACCATCGTCAAGCCAAATTCATCTGCCACAGCGATGACTTGCTCATCTCGTAATGAGCCACCTGGCTGAACAATAGCCGTTACGCCCAAGTCCGCAGCTGCCTGGACACCATCTGGGAAAGGAAAGAAAGCATCCGAGGCAAGGACAGCGCCTTTGGCGCGCTCCCCGGCGCGTTCCCCCGCGATGCGCGCGCAATCCACACGGTTAGGCTGCCCACCACCAATTCCCACACTGAAGCTGATCTCGCCATCAGTTTGAGCGAGTAGTATGGCATTAGACTTCACTGGCTGTACCGCTTTCCAGGCGAACTCCAAGGCGCTCTGCTCTTTTGCTGTCGGCTCTCTTTTTGTGACCACACGCCACGCTGGGGCGTCAAAAGGATCGCCTGTATCCACATCCTGGCGCAGGAATCCACCCACCACCGTGCGCAGTTCAAAATCTGTTCTTGATTCACTCAGTGGAATTTGAAGTAACCGCAGGTTCGTTTTTCTTGTGAGCGCTTCCAGCGCTTCAGGAGTAAATCCCGGGGCAGCAATACACTCGACAAACAAATCTCCGATATTTTTAACAAATTCAGCGCTCACTGGGCGATTGCTGGCGATCACGCTACCGAAAGCTGACACCGGATCGCTCGCGATGGCTGGGGTAATCGTTTGCTCGATGCGCGGGGCGCTGGCAATGCCACACGGGCTGACATGCTTGACAACCACTGCTGTTGGAGCATCGAAACTACTTGCTGTTTTCCAGGCGCTATCCAGATCAAGAAGGTTATTATAGGAAAGCGGTTTGCCTTGCAGCAGTTGACCATCCAATGGACTGCCAACTGGATTTGTACTGTAATAGGCTGCTCCTTGATGTGGGTTTTCGCCGTAACGCAAAGTTTGAATTGGATAGAGAGTCAGCCGCAGCGGCGGTGATTCATCTTCCAGAGCAGTGAAATAATCCTGGATAGCGGCTTCATAATGCGCCGTGGTAGTGAATGCCTTGAGCGCCATGTGCCAGCGGTAGGTTTCATCCTGGAGGAGAGTAAGATCATCAGGGTAGTCGCGTGGTTCGCTTAAGACGGTCACTCTGGCATAGTTCTTTGCCCCAGCGCGCAGCAGCGACACACCGCCAATATCGATATTCTCAATCGCCTCAGCCAGGGTAGCATCGCGCTCTGCAACCACCTGCTCAAAAGGATATAAATTGACCACCACCAAATCAATCGGCGACCAATTATAAGCAGCTAGTTCAGCGCGGTCAGATTCTGTGTCACGCGACAACAACCCGGCGTAAATAGCTGGATGTAATGTTTTTACGCGCCCATCGAACATCTCCTCTTGATTGGTGATCTGGCTGACCTCGGTGACGTTCAGTCCAGCCTCTCGCAGCATTCGCGCTGTGCCTCCGCTGGCAATTAACTGCCAATCCGCTGCAGCTAAGCGCAGCGCTAACGCGACCAGACCAGTTTTATCCCAAACAGAAAGTAAAGCCGTTTTTTTGTTTTTCATTGGTATTCCTTTTCTTATATGAACCGCAATCTGTGATTGACAGTCACTTGTCGATTCCTACCGATCGCACAGGGATACCGCGCTGTGAGAGATAAGACTTGATCTCTCCGAGAGTATACTCGTCGTAGTGCAGCATTGAGGCGATCAAGGCAGCATCAGCACGACCTGCGGTCAGGACTTCATATAAGTGTTCAGGCGTACCGCCTCCCCCTGAAGCGATCACCGGAACACGTACGGATTCAGCTATCTTGCGTGTCAATTGGATATCATAGCCATCTTTTGTACCATCAGAGTCTATCGAGTTGACCACAATCTCACCCGCTCCCAGTCCTTCACCTATTTTTGCCCACTCAATCGCATCCAACCCCATTAGTTTTCGCCCACCGTTGATGACGATCTCATAACCTGATGGTATCTCAGCGCTCGGCGTGACGCGCATCACATCCATCGAGAGCACCATAGCCTGCGCGCCAAAAGCTTGTGATACATCAGCGATCAAACCAGGGTTTGTTACCGCCGCGCTGTTTAGGTTCACCTTCTCAGCGCCAGCCAGCAACACTTTTGCACAATCCTCCACACTGCGTAGACCTCCTCCCACTGAAAAAGGGATGAAGATCTGCTCAGCGACACGACTGACCACATCCAACATGATTGCCCGATGATCGCTCGAAGCTGTAATATCATAAAATACCAGTTCATCTAAACCATCTTGATAATATTTACTGGCGCGTGCCACCGGATCACCGATATCTTTGGTATCCACAAATTTTATACTCTTCGCAAGCAACCCATCGCGCACATCCAGACAAGAAATCACTCGTTTGCTCAACATATTATTTTTACTCTTTTTAAGTTATCCATTTCATGGTATCCAGTCAACGAAATTCTCCAAAAGCTTCAAACCAATCATCCCGCTCTTCTCAGCATGGAATTGAATAGCAAATAAGTTCGCATGTCCGATAGCTGCTGGAAAATCACGCTCGTAATTCGTTGTTGCGTAGATATCGTCTGCATATTCAGGCTGCGGATAATACGAGTGGACAAAATAGAATTGATCACCTGGGTTTACATCTTTCAGGATAAAATGCGGACGGACGACCTCGAGAGTATTCCATCCCATGTGCGGTACCCTCAGTCGGAGGTCATCCAATCTGAAGCGCTGACAATCTCCTGGAAGAAGATCGAGGCATTGAGTATCGCCCTCATCAGAGTGAGAAAGAATCACCTGAGCGCCAACACAAATTCCCAGAATTGGTACTCCACCAGCATAAGCATCCCACAAAGCCTCATCCAATCCACGCTCTTGCAGGACACGCATCGCTGCACCAGCATGTCCCACGCCTGGGAAGAGGATCCGTTCAGCATGGCGCACTTTCTCAGGATCTGCCGTAATGCGGCTCTCGATGCCTAAATGATCCAAAGCGCGCTTGACCGAAGTCAGGTTGCCAGCCTTATAGTCAATGATTGTGATCATAAGATACTCCTTCCCAATTGGCATATAAAAAGAGTAACCACATTCTATTCGCCATTCGTTATTTACTACTCAACATATCCAAAATTTCCGCCACATCAAAAACACTCTCATATAAAGCCCGCCCAATGATTATTCCGGCTAAACCAGCATCGCGAGCACTGCACACATCATCCAGCGAAGCGGCGCCACCTGAAGCGACCACATTCAGTCCTGAAGCCTCAGCCAGAGCAGATGTGGCAGACACATTGATTCCACTTTGCAAACCATCGCGTGATACATCTGTAAAATTGCACCAGACTAAACCGCGTCTTTGCAAACTGCGCGCTAATTCAACAGCCTGCAATCCAGCAGACTCTTCCCAACCGCGGACACGTACCACACCATCACGAGCATCAATGCTCACGGCGATACGCTCTGAACCATAAGTCTTCAATGCCCAATCCACAAAAGAGGGTTTCTCAACAGCTGCTGTTCCAATCACAGCACGGCTGATGCCCGCTTCAAAAGCGAAAGATAAACTATCTTCGTCTCTTAAACCACCGCCAAACTGCACCTTAAGACCAACTTCCAAAATCTGCTGTAATGCGACTAGATTTCCTTCAGTTGGTTCTCCAAATGCGCCATCTAGATTGACCACATGCAGCCACTGCGCGCCTTCTGATTGCCAACGCTCAGCCCAATAGCGCGGTTCATCATCATAGGTAGTCTGCCATAGTCGATCACCCTCCGAGAGACGCACAACCTGTCCATTCCGTAGGTCGATCGCTGGGTAGAGAATAAAATTATCTACCAATGTTCTGCTCCTTATCTAAATTTTGTCTCACCGATTGACTCTCCATAATTCAAAATTTATAAAATCCCTTTCGTGCTCGGAATTTCTCCAGCATAGCGATCATCAATCCGTGTAGCCGCATCCAATGCGCGTCCCAGAGCTTTGAAGAGCGCTTCAGCTTTGTGATGATCATCGCGCCCATAGAGTACACGGGCATGCAAGTTACATCTTGCTTGAACCGCGAAGGATTCCATAAAATGCCCAAATAATGTCGTCGCAATACCACCCACCACAGGGGTAGTCCATTCAGCTTGCACTACAGTATAAGGTCGTCCAGAGAAATCCACCGCTACGAAAGCAAGGGTTTCATCCATTGGAACATAAGCGGATGCTATGCGAACGATCCCTTTTCGTTCCCCTAGCGCCTGTTCAAACGCCATTCCTAACGCCAGGGCACAATCTTCCATCGTATGATGCTCATCCACATACAAGTCTCCCTTAGCATGTAATTCCAAATCAAAAAGCCCATGCACAGCAATATGATGCAGCATATGGTCGAGAAACCCGATCCCTGTCACAATATGCACCTTTCCGCTCCCATCTAGGTTCAACTCAACTTTAATCTCTGTTTCATTAGTTCTGCGGTTTATCAATGCTGTTCTCAAGGTATGATCCTCCTTTTCGTTTCAAGTTTCACACCAAACGATTCAGCGCTTCGATCAATCGTTTGGTATCCTTAGGCAACCCAACACTAATACGAATATGGTCGTCCAAACCCGGTTTGTCGAAATAGCGGATCAAGATTCCCTGCTGAGCAAGACTAGCTTTAAGTTGGGAGGCATCTCGACCAATGACTTTGCAAAGGATAAAATTCGCTTGTGATGGATAGGGCTTTAACCAAGGTATCTTCTGTAACTCGTTAAAGAGCCGCTCACGTTCAGCGATGATCTTCTGAGTCCGGGTTTCTAATTCATTATTATTTTCGAGTGACACAATACCCGCTCGCTCTGCCGCTACGGATACGTTATAGGGCTGCTTGATCTTCCACAAGTGAGGCATCATCCAATCAGGGAAAACGCCATAACCCAAACGCAGCCCAGCTAACCCAGCCCATTTACTAAAGGTGCGTAAAATGATCAGATTTTCAGGTAATCCATCTCCCCACTGCCTGCACCCTGAACCTTTCGATAGACAAGGGAGAGGTGATGTTCCCGGCGCAGCGAAGTTAATATAAGCTTCATCAAGGATCACGAACAAAGGCAAATTCAGCAAATCGTCGAGAATCTCATAGGGAAGCAATCCTCCATCAGGATTGTTTGGCGATGCCAGGAAGATTGCTTTTGGCTTGAAGTCATCCATCATAGCTGCAATCCGCTCAATGTCTACATCGAAATTATGATCTCTAGGCACAGAAATCGTGCGCACATTGTTGACCGACGCGTCAAAGTTATACATCCCAAAAGTCGGCGGACAATTCACAATACTATCCCCTGGTTCCAAAATCAGGCGCATGATCAGGTCGATCATCTCATCCGCGCCGGCGCCAACGAGGATATTCTCAACAGGGATAGCATGATAATGGGCTAAGGCAGAACGTAGATGGCGGCTTTCTGGATCAGGGTAGATGTGAGTATAAGACAAATTAGCAAGGGCAGAGCGAACTTCAGGCAACACACCGAAGGGATTCTCGTTTGCGTCGAGTTTAACGATCTGATCCACTGGAATGCCCAATTGATCAGAGAGCACTTCGAAAGGCAGGATCGGCGTGTAAGGCTCCATCTGTGCGATATGGGGACGAATGGTGAGATGTGAATCGAGATTGGGATTTGGCGACATTTCTAACTCTCAACCATTGATCCGGAATTCGCGATTCGCGATTCTGCTGAAGCTGCATGCGCCGTTAGGCTTTCAGCACGCGCAAACTCAGCGGCTAACGGGCTGAGTTGAGCAGCGGTAGCAGGGTCGAGGGACACAATGCTGTTGATTTTTACAAAATCCATCACGTTGAGCGGCGAAGCGAAGCGTGCCGATCCGCTCGTAGGCATGACATGACTTGGACCAGCGATGTAATCACCCAGCACTTCGAAGGAATGATCCCCTAGGAAGAAACCGCCCGCGTTGTTGATCATTTCAGCAAGCCCAGCGGGGTCTTCCACCGCCAGACAGAGATGCTCAGCGGCATAATCATCAGCTAATTTAGCTGCAGTTGCGAGATCGGATGTGATGACAATACCACCGCGATTCTCGATAGATTGGGTAATGATCTCGGCACGAGAGAGAGTTTTCATTTGACGAACAGCAGCCGCCTGCACAGCCTCAGCTAGAGATAGGGAATTGGTTAGCAAGATAGCGCTGGCGAGGGGGTCATGTTCTGCCTGAGCCAGCAAATCGGCTGCCACCCATTCAGCATTGGCGCTCTCGTCTGCGATAATCATCGTCTCTGTTGGACCAGCCAAACCATCAAGCCCAACGATGCCATAGACCTGTTGCTTCGCTAATGTGACAAAGAGATTTCCAGCGCCAACGATCTTATCCACCTTGGGGATGCTCTCAGCGCCGAAGGTCAAAGCAGCAATGGCTTGTGCGCCACCAATTTGGTAGATTTCCTCAATCCCGCAGATATATGCGGCAGCTAAAATCGAAGGATGCGGATTCGGCGGAGTAGCAACAATAATTCGCTCTACGCCAGCCACCTGCGCAGGAATAACCGACATTAGTAAAGATGAGGGTAGTGGAGCAGAACCACCTGGAACGTATACTCCAACACGCCTAACTGCGCTGACGCGCTGTCCAATCACACCACCCATCTCGGTCGTAGTCCAATTGGGCAATGGTTGACGTTGGTGAAAATCACGGATACGCTCAGCAGAGACATTCATTGCTTCAGCGAGAGTGGGAGATAACGCTTTATATGCTTTGCTAAATTCATCGCCGGTGATTCTGAAATCTTCAAGATCAGTTTTATCAAGAATTCTCGACCAATGCCGGAGAGCGGAATCGCCTGCCTCTTTCACAGAAGATAAAATGTGCCTTACAGCTTCATACGGGCTAACCCCCTTACCAAAAATCTGCTCTACTCCGGCGATCAAGGATGAAGGATAATCTGTAGTGTTGAGCGGAGTGCGACGTAAGATCGTTCTTTGAGCAGTTTCAATATCGTAGATTTTAAACATATTGATCTCCAAATAATGCCGTTAGCATCTCTTTATAGGCTTGCGGCTCCTCTTCAAAAATATAACTTACCGGTGTAACGATCACTCCGCTGCCGCCTATGGCGCGCAGTTCGTTAATAGCTTGAGCGAGTTGGTCTTTGCGGACAATGATATTGACTGCATACCAGTCTCGACCATCGCGAGTCACAACCGAGGAAATCGTCGGACCTTGCAAGCCACCGATGACTTCCTGCGAAAACATACGCTCGGCTATAGACTGCGGTGACTCGCCTCGCATATTGGCAAATATGGAGAGATTCTCTTTTGCACGCAGATGCGCCACAATGAACTCAATCAATTGCTGAGCTATTCTTAGCGCTTCCGGACGGGATTTCAAAGCGGCGCGATTAGCGATCAGGCAAGCTTGTGAAGCCAGGATTAAGCCATCATCCAGCAGCCGTAAGCGATTGGCTTGTAGTGTAGTGCCGCTGGAAACCAGATCAACAATCAAATCGGAGTAACCAATCGTAGGAGCAATTTCTAAGGTACCCTCAGCGGAGATGATATGGATATCTTCCAAGCCTTTTGCGCCAAAGAATTGACTGGTCAGATTGGGGAACATAGTTGCCACCCGCAACGGACGTTCGAGTTGTTTCTGCTTCTTAATCAGATCGTCCATCTGGCGGGTTTCTGTCCAGCTTTCGGGGATGATCACATTCAAAGTGCAAAATCCATAATCTAACTTATCGAGTAAGGCTAACACTTCGCCATTCGTGCTCTTTTCAGTGACTACATCCCAACCAGTAATGCCGAAATCAACAGCGCTATCTCGCACACTGACGGCTATATCCCCAGCACGCTGGAAGAGTACTTTCACTCCCGGCAACATGGGAATGCTGGCATGATACTGGCGCGGGTTGGGTTTGTAGACCTCCAAACCAGCGTTGGTTAATAATTCAAGGCTCTCGTCAGCAAGACGCCCTTTACTGGGTAAAGCAAGCCGGATTTCATCGTGACTCATATTGTCTCCTTTGCAAAATCTCTTTCTGCAACCCTTAATATACTGAAAAGTTCCCTCCGATTTCGAGAGAATAGAATATCATTGAGAAAAAAAACGCCCTCCGAGCGGAGGGCGCATGTGAGTTCAATTCTTATCATCGTATCACTTAAAGCAGACCTACCCGGTCGGGTTGACCAGTTGATGAATGATGATGGCGATGATGAACATTGCAGGACTGTAGTTTAAAGATCATAACGATGCACATTTTAGCATGAATGAATTGGATTGTAAAGAGAATTGCAATGAAAAATGATGAGTTTTTATTCACTAGTAATGATATGATAGTAACCATATGAAATCTGAAATTTTCACGGTTCAATTATCAACCTATACGTACGGAGGCGAATCACTTGGTCGGCTTCCGGATGGGAGAGCGATATTTGTGCCTTACGCAATTCCTGGAGAAATTGTAAAAGCACAGATCAATGAAGAAAAGAATAGATTTGCGAGAGCAGATTTAATCGAAGTGATCAAACCATCAACAGAACGCATCTCACCAAACTGTCCTTATTTTATGGAATGCGGTGGATGCCAATATCAAATGATCAATTATCAGAGTCAATTAGCTGCTAAAGAAAATATTCTAATGGATCAATTGAAAAGGATCGGGAAAATAGATAATCCAACTTTAATGCCGATCATCCCTTCTCCTAATGAGTTCAATTACAGAAATACAGTCCAATTTCATGTCAATAAAGAAGGGAAGTTAGGATTCCGCCATGCGCGCTCTAATGAGACATTTGCAATTTCAGATTGTTATCTACCCGATTTAGAGATCTGCGATATTTGGAAACAAATCGAACTCGATCATAATCCTAATATATCCCAAATCATTATCCGCCATGGTAGCGAAGATGATATTCAGATCACTCTTGAAAGCAATGATGGACTAACACCAGAATTAAGCATTGAAGAATTACCAGTTTCGGTTGTTCATAGAAATCCAAATGACACGATTGTCTTAGCGGGTAGCAGTTTTGTGGTTTTTGAAATCCTTGGATATCTTTTTCAAGTGTCTGCAGATTCTTTCTTCCAAGTTAATACTACCCTGGCAGGGAAGATGGTCACCCATGTTCTCGAAACACTAAAAGAACATGAATTATTAAAACCTACCAAAACGATCATTGATGCCTATAGCGGGGTTGGGCTCTTCAGCGCATTCATTGCGCCTCATGTGGATCAGGTGATAGGAATTGAAGCGAATCCTAGTTCCTGTGAGGATTATGTCGTTAATTTAGACCAATTTGATAACGTCTCTTTGTATGAGGGAGATGCTGGAATCATCCTGCCAAATATGACTACCTCCCCCGATGCCATAATCATCGACCCTCCCAGAGCGGGGATATCTCATCAGGCAATGGATGGGGTTTTGAAATTATCCCCAAAGCTCGTAGTCTATGTATCCTGCGATCCATCCACATTAGCGCGCGACGCTAAGAAATTGATTTCAGCAGGTTATCAACTTGAAGAAATGATGCCATTTGATCTATTTCCACAAACTTATCATATCGAAACTATCAGCACATGGGTTCGATAGACTCCAGAAAATTATTTCTTTGACCATTGACAAAAAGGCAAATATAATCTATGATAGAACATAGGTTCTATTTAGGTAATTTCATGATTATCTGTTTTCTGGAGATAAAGCAAATGAATATCGGAATGCTATGGTTTGATAACGACAAGATGATGGACTTGAACGCAAAAATTGAACGCGCTTCAAATTATTACCAAAAAAAGTATGGCAAATCACCTACCCTCTGCTATGTGCACCCAAGTATGCTGCCAACGCCCAGTGACAATAAAAGCAATGGAAACGGATCAAAGACGAACAATCAAAAAGAACTTGATGACTATTTTACCGGTAGCGTGATAGTTAGATCAAATCAATCGATACTACCCAATCATTTCTGGCTTGGATTCAATGGGAATTCTTAATTGAGATTAGGATCAGATAGAACAACGACTAAAGATTCTAATGCTAATGGAATGGTAATCTCACCCATTTTAACCGATTCATCAATATCCAATAGATGATGATAGATATGTTTCAAGGATTGCATAGAAAAATATTTTGACTGATTACGAAGCTTGTCTACTACGAAATCCCTCGTTTCTAACTTACGTGCGATTTCCTGTTTTCCCACACCCTGATCAATAAGTTCCTTCGCTAATAATAAAAGCCTGAATTGGCGTATTACCATACCAAAGAGAAGTGTTTCATCTTGATACTCTAGAAGTCGTTCCAACATATTGATAGCAGCTTGCTGATTACGGCTGCCAATTAATTCCACAAATTTAAAGATATTCCCCTGATTTACATCCGCTGTGAGCAATTCGACATCATCAATTTCTATAGCGCGTTCATATTCCACATGATCCAAGAGTTTATTGACTTCCTGCTCTGCAATACGAGGATTCCCATCAACAAGCTCAGCCAGGTAGTATGCTGCCTTGTGAGTAATCGCTCCACCTTTCTCTTTCGTTTTTTTTATAATCCAGTTAACTAAATCCATACCCTTTAGAAGCATGTACAATTTAATCGATACGCGCTCCTCTGATTTCTTTGCATAATCCAACAACCATTTATTCTTTTCATAATCATTTTTCACACCAAGAACACGATTTTCAACCAAAACCAGTTCTGTGGTTGTAGGAATGGAATCTAATTGTTCTATAAATTTTATTTTCTGTTCCTTGTTCTTAATTTTCAGAGTCGGATTATGAATGATCACTAAGCGACGTTTGGCTAAAAAAGGCATCGCACTAGTTATTGATAACAGATTGTCTATATCTAAGCTTTTCTCATCCAAGACCGTCATATTCATTGTTAAAGAGGAAGCATCACCGACTTTTGTTTTCTCATCGGAAATAAATTCATTCATAGAATAATCATCATCCCCATGAAGTAGATGTATGGTTGGTTTTTCTTTTGTCATCACGCTGACCGTGTAAGAATTCGATGGGTTGAGAAAGCTCCTTGATCAATTTTCCGAATGGATTCCACCCTAAGCGTACCCATATTTCCTGTGGTTGTAATTTTTTCCTGAATAAGAAGCCCCAAAGGTTGTGCAATTATTATAGCTAGTGTGGCTAAAGTCATTGCAAATGGAATTCGTTCAAGCTTGTCCTTTAATTTCTTCTCGGAACCAAGCATAGTTAAAGATGCAACGCCTCCTGCTAAAATACCTGCCGTCGCGAAATTCGTGCCGCAATTTGGGTGAACCGCTAAACGATAATCACCTTTCCGCAGACGAGAAAGCGCTTCTTCGATTGCATGAACTAATTCCTCTGTTTGCACCTCACCAACAATCCAGAATCCTTTAAAATCGGAGTAACCAGCAAATCTTTGGTTGAGATTCTTTTCAGCTAGGACGTGTAATGTCGCGTGTTCTAAGCCATGATTGCGTCTTAACTGCAGTATGGGTGAATATTCAAGTATGGTTCTTTTTTTTAGGCGGTTGGATTCTATCATAGATTACTCTCGGAGAAATTTATTATCGTATCTTCCTATTCAATTTTATCACTGTCTTAGAGATTAAAGTATTTGTCGACAAATAGTGCAAAATCCTCTCTTATTCATTATTCCTGTATACCTGATAAGTCTCTAATATTTTTACCAATATACGATCTGTGAAGAGATTGACTTTGCGGTACATATCACTCCAGGCTATCGGAGAACAAACCGAAGCGCCTTCATAGACGGATAACATCGAATCAATCAACATATTCCTAAAGAAGAGTAAAGCTTGTGTGGATTCTAGATGAGTTAAATGATTACGTCTGCCGCGTGATGCATATTCATAACCCAACGCATCTGCTTCTGCAACAGCTTGTTTCCCATCAGAATTGAGATATCGTATCAATCCTTGTAATAGAGATCGTCCACTTTTTCGATATTCCAG
>Ga0172375_10001165_pt1 | contig 42285 bp, 57 predicted proteins | sample LakKiv1m_FD_114537 | JGI IMG/M metagenome (GOLD analysis project Ga0172375, IMG submission 114537) | Freshwater microbial communities from Kabuno Bay, South-Kivu, Congo - kab_092012_11.1m | ecosystem: Environmental > Aquatic > Freshwater > Lake | place: Democratic Republic of the Congo... | reverse complement strand
CATCTATTATTGTTGCATTCATTTCTAACCAATCATGCATAGTATTTATACTTCTTTTATCACAGTATCCATGCACTCTTCTTGTATTGATATTATTATATTTTAATAGTTCTTGTACTAAACCATTCATATCAGTACAATCACCTTTTCTATATTTTAATAATTTATCCAAAGGTTGTTGTCTCCAATGAAATTCATATTCAATAGTATTTCTTACATAATAAATTGTATTTGCTATTGTATCATTAGTTGAGTTTGCTTTTAATGATTTTGCAATATGTTTTAATGTATCTCTATAATTATTATCTGCATAAACAAAGTGTAAAATTATTACTAATAAAAAGCTTGATATTATTATTGTTGAGTATTTCATGCTTGTATTTTTCTTTTAATTTTTGAGTATATGTTGTCTATTATTATATGTGACATATAACAACAAAAACCAATAATAAATAATTTTAAATTAATGTATAGTAATGGTGATGATATTATTAAACCTGCCAATGAAGTATGAAACCAATTTCTATGACGTGAAAAAAATATAATTAATATTAATATTACAAAAAATGGTATTAATAAATTATAAGGTTTTATTAACCAACATATTAATATTAATGTTGATATTACAATAATTGAATATTTTCTTATTTTACTTATATGATGGTCTATATCAGGTGCAACACTTAAAATTAAACAAATAGGAAATAACATAAGTATATGAACAAAAGATATTTTAAATAACAAAGATAATAAAAAAAATACTAATAATCCAATAAACGAATGAAATCTATATCCTGGCATTTTTAATTCAAGATTAATGTCTTGTTAATGTTGTACCTATTGTTTTTTCCATTATATTGTCTTTGGTCCTTTTATAACTATATTCTTTATAGGCTCTGAATATTTCTTAATCATGTTATTTGTATGTGGCAATCCTAATTCATTTATATGAGAATAACTTACCTCTTCATCACCTATTAAGCGTAAGTAAAAATATTCTGGTTTATGTATGTCTGTTCCTAAAATTGCTGAAATCCTTACCCAGTAATGTTTATATTTAACTACCGTCTTATAATTAGAAGCTTTTATTAATTTTAATAGTTTAATATATCTTTCTAAGCTTATCTTTTGAGGACTTATGATTAAAAAATGATTTTGTAGTTTATAAATAACAATATAAGTAATTCCTTCTAAATTAAGCTTATCTATTATCTGACTATTAAACTTATCCTTCCTTATTGTGGCAGCAAATATTTGTTCTTTACTTTTTGCTATGTTAGTTGATAATACAAGATAAGAAGAAGCCCTCAATCCTGACTGTTGGGCTTTCTTCAAGTTATTTTGCGGAATCTTCGGTTTCATTAGCATGGTTTTAGCATGCCTCTCAGGATTAGAAATTATTTTACATTTTAAACCAGTCTTTGGATGTATTGAACCAGGCAGTCTTATTATTCTGTATGGGTCTGTTGTTATTGAATGGTCAAATGGTGCATAATCTTGATAATTCTGACCTATCTCATTACAAATAGATACAGTTAATATTTTACGTTGTAATGAAAAATCTTGGATGTTTTTATATTTTGAATTATCTTTGAATATTATCCTATAACCTTTACAACCAGTAAAATGATACTCTTTAAACATGTATTGTGGAAAAGTTGATATATAATTTTTTATTTTAGTTGATATTTTAGCACAATTAACTAAATTATCACTATCAATATCAAAAACAAGTTCTGGATTACCTAACCATATTTTGTCTGCATATTTATAAGCTGTCCTTTCAATATTTCTTGGTTCTAACCATAAAGATGTTGAATAGAAAATAGCTATTGGTTTTAATCGTATTATTGCTTTTCTTAATTGTTGTTCTGTATATATTCTATCATTAACAACTTTCCAAACATCATTTTCAAGTTCAAATTTCCATTGACGTCTATTACTTTCTGTAGGTAGATTATATTTCATTGTTTATTACACCTCTATTAAAATAATGGATTATGGATGGGAAAAGAGTTGGTTAGACATTGGTGAACATTCATGAAAACCATCCATAAGCCAATGAAGCTATTAATCCCTTTTTGAAGGATAATTAAATATCTGGTAAATCTTTTAAATCTTCTCTATAACTTTTGATTAATGACCTAATTCTTCTATAAGCACTTTTATTATAATCTTCTAATTCATCTTGTTGACTTTGAAGTGAACTTATACGTTCATCAAAATATTGTAATGCTGCTGCCATGTTACCTTCATCATAAGATACATTAAATGCATCTTCAATATCATTTATTAAATCAGCTTCAATCTGTTGAGATAATTGTATTTTAGTTAACTTATCTATTGCTTCTTCTTGTAATGATTGTAATTCTTCTTTTTGTTTTTGTGTTCCTTGAATTGTTATTGAAGTTACATCACCAACGTCAGATGAACTACTTTTTAAGATAGATAATGATTTATTGTATGAATCTTGTGAGTTTTGTATTGGTTCAATTATTTCTGAAGCTATTAATCCTTTATTTGATTCTAAAGCACCAATAACTTGGTCATATTTTTCTATGCCTTTTAAATCATTAATAATCTGATTAACATCTTTATATTTATCTTCAAAGTTAGTAACCTTTAACTTTGTCCTCATCCACGATACTAATGCTGCACTTGTCATTTATATATCACTAAAAAATCATTACTTATTGTATTTTTATTATTACACATCATTTCACCTTCTCGATATATTCTTTATTAAATGTTTTATCAAAGTAGTCTGAGATTGTAAGTTCTTTATATTTAAGACCGTTGCTTGTCCTTATTTTAAAAAAAGCACGATGGATTAATATTGTCTCTCCTTCATTTAAATCAAGCTTGATAGGTAAATCAGCTTTTGAACCAAAAAGTCCTAACCGATAAATTTCATCATCTTGTTCAACCATCATATTAGTTACAATGAGATTCATTCCTTTTTTTGTTTGAATAGTTTTCTTTTCTTGAATTTCTTTTATTTTAACGGTTAATGCTGTTGCAGCAATTCCTGTTTCTAGTTCTTGTTCTAGATGTTCCATTTCTAATTCTTTAAGTTTCATTTTTTAATACACCTCGTTTGGATTATAAGAAAGCTTCATTGTGATTTATTTGGATAATGATTGATATAGGATAATCACTCAGCTCTTGTTCATCTGAATTTGCAAGCAAGTTACTCAAATGACTATTATCTGCGTCTAATTGTTTTTGTTGCACTTGAACCCATCATTCTTCCTGTTTTTTTATTTTGTACAGGGTACACAGGATTCTTAACAATTCTTACCCTTTGTCTTGTTCTTACTTTTCTTGGCATTTAAATCACCTAGTTTTTTAAGTTTATAACATCTATTACACATAACTTTACCGTCGTGTATTACTGGCATTTTTTCTGCTAAAAGATTTTTACCGCATTGACATACTTTATTTAGATTTGTAGTTATTTTCATTTTTGTTGTATCCTCTTATATTCATTTTTCATACCGAATAGATTAACATGCCTTGGATTTGTTAATGATGTTATTTTTCTGGTACGATTTATGTTTGTCCCATCAGGTTTTGTTATAGTTAAAACTTCTTCTGCTTCATTATAATCCATAACAATTGTGTCTCCAAGATGTTTAACAAATGACCTTATTATATCCATTATGATTCACCTTAAACACTTGTTTTTGACCATTATAACCATTTTTTATAAAAAATATAATAGCATAACTAATATAAATACTTTTCGGTTTAAAAGTGTATACTAGTTCAGAAAAAGTATATTAATATACAAATATTACGTTTCAAGCTGTGCTTTTTGACGTAATAATTTAATCCTGAATCTTAATGTTTGCCAAGTTGTTCCTTTCTTTATAATATTGCTTTTCTTATGTTTAGGGCATATTCTAGAAAACTTTTGTTCACTTTCAAAATAATGTTTTCCTGTTTTACACCAATTCATTTTACTTTAAAGTAATCTGTAAGCATTAAATAAGCTGGACCTGCTAATAAGTAATACGCTTGACCATAGAATGGCATATGCATCAATTCTAAGCCTAATAAACCTGGATAATGAGAAGCTAATTGGATACCCCACCAATTATAGCCAATATACTCTAAAACAACCAAAATTATGACATATAATATTGACACCTTGATAAATTTATCTTTACATTTGCAACGTTCATAGATTTCCCTTAAAATCACTAAACCAGTAACCCAAGCAATGAAAGGAAACAAATTAAATGAACCAATGGTAAAACTTGCATCTCTGTATGTATAAAGCCCGCTAAAGTTAACCCATATAGAAGACATTATTGCTGCTAAGAATAACTCCTGTGTAATTCCATTTTTATATTTAACATAAAGAACTAATAAAGTTACTAAACAAACAAATATGACTACTTCTTGCATTTATCTTGCTTTTTTTAGTTTCTTTCCTTTACCATATATACTTGATTGACAAACAGCATAGGCATTATATTTACCTTTGCTTTTTGCTTTAACTTTCTTTACACATCTATCAAATTTTACTGGCATAAAATATCACCTTAATAACCGTTTAATATTTTCTTTTGGTACATATAATCAATGATGAATACAAAAATAATATTAGCAATAATATCTGCTGTGAATACTGTCATTGAAAATTTATTAGCCAAATAATGAGCAATATAAGCATTAAAAGAAATAAGTAAAATAAAAGTTATTATTTTGTATTTCATTCTTGTTCTTCTTCAGATATTTGTTGTTTAGGTTTATCTTCTTCTTTTTTCTTTTTGAAAAATAAAAACCAAAAAATAAAACATACTAATATTATTGCTATTATGATATAAGGTAAATTTGACATGAAGACTAACCTTCCAAGTTCGCCAAGAGTCATTGCATAATCATTAGGAACTAATCCTAATTTCTGTTCTGTTTCTGACGTAACACAAACATATAAATCTTTATCAGTTAAATATATTTTGTAATAAAAATCTGGACATATACTACCACCTTGAGTAGGTTGTGGTACAGTAACATTGCCAGTTACTTTAGTTGTTATTGCTTTTATAAAACAATAAAAACCAATGCAATAATTATAATTTGTATTATTTGATAATGCAGTTATCTTACTATAAACTGTTGACTCAACAATATGGTTACTACTTGCATATAATCTGGTTGAATCAGCAACTTCACTTATCTGTAGTTTATAATTACTATTATTAGTATTATAAGCTAAAGATAAATCTGATAATATAAATAGTGATATTACTAATATATAAATGTTTCTATTTAGTGAAGATATTTTCATTATATTGTTTCCTGCCGTTGTAATAAAGCAATATTATTATTTGCTATCAGTATCCCAAATATCTAGTTTAGGAACTAATCCTTCTTTGGGAGTTCCATTTTCCATCATAAATATTGTAATCTTCATTAGTATCCTCAACAGCAACTTGAATTATTTTCTATACTTATCTCTCCACCGCCATATTCAAAAATAAATTGGTTTGTTGAATTAAAGGTAACGTTTGTTGTTGTAGTAAGATTCAATCTACATCCTGATTGTATTGACCAATTTGCACTTACATTGTAATCCATATCAATGATGTTACATATTCTTGTACAATTCCAGATACCATGTAATTCTGGATAACACCAGTTAGGCGATAGATTTAACCCAATAGGTGATGTGCTGTTTAAGATTGTTATGTTCCTCACATTATAACTGTCAAGATAAATCTGATATTGCTTTCCTGCGCCTGTAGTGGATAACTGTGTTATATTTATCGTGCCGTTGCCTGAAGAAGGTATCGGAACAGATTGTAATATTGTCGCTCCGTCTTTGACAGTCACCGCTCCTGATGCTCTTCCAGTATAGAATGGAAAAATCCTATTCAATGTATTTCCTGCACCCCATGATTGCAAGCTTGTAATATTTACATAACCGTCAATTTGCGGGTTTTCACTACCAGCTTCTAATCTAAGATTTTTCATTGATGATGCAGGTAAAGTAAAATTCATTATTGCTGTGTCATAGACGTAATTATATGAAGAAGCGGATAATATTGAATTTGATATATAATTCATGGATGTCCCATACCAATATCCCCTATAAGTCAATTCAGAATTATTAAAAAACGTCGTCGCTCCTGTAATTGAATATAAGTCATAGATGTTTGAATTATTTATCCTTGTTACTGCACTTGCACCGTTTGTATATGCTCTCAGATAAGTCATGCCTACATTCGTGAAATTTACATGATTATTATTTGTACTTGTTATCCTGTTATTGAGTGGACTTGAATCTTTGACATATGGTGTCCTGATGCCATTGATTGTCGATGTAGTAGCTAGTGCATTATTATAGAAAAGCATAAAATAAATGAAAGAGTTTGTCGCATTCCCCCAGTAATTTGCATAAGGATAAAAATACCAATAATAAGTTGTTGCATTGTTAAGAATCATGTTTCCACCCAAACTATACAATCCAAAAATATTCAAGTCCATCTTAGTCATGTTGAATTGAAACCCGTTTGTCCCAGAAATGTTATTATTTATCGGATTGCTATTATAATCAAAATTCCTGATTGTCAATACATTTCCTCCCTCAGAATAAAGATAAGGATAATATAGATAGCCATCCCTAAATACGGTCTTGCTGTTTGCTCTTGCATAAATCCTGTCTGTCGTCGAAGTTACGATAAAATTTAGGGCATCAGTCGAAGTGTACATGAACCATTTATCAAAATAAAAAGTCGAATTCTCTAGATATGAATACCCGTATAATGTCATCTGGACTATATACTGATTATTCTTCTCCTTGAAATATGAATCATACGCTTCCAGTTCTCCACCAAGATAAACATTGAAATCATAGTCATAATTAGCTGAATTATCCATTTCAAAAGTCACATTCACTAAGACAAGCTTATCACCGCTTCTTAATTGTACATGACCGTTCACTAGAGTGATATTTCTGTCATAACATATCTCTGTCCCATTAATTTCCCATGAACCTGATGCAGGCGGATTACATCCATTTCCATACCCTGTCGCTGTTACATTGATATAAGGAGGATTTGTATTATTTATACTATTGAACTGAGCATCATTTCTTCTCCCATGATTCTCTTCATCGGTATATAAGCATAATGTGAACCAGTTATATGGGAGTAATGCTGTGAAGTTTGCAGTTGCATTTTCTGTAATAGGTATAACTTTCAATCCTGTAGTCCCAAATAATAAACCTTGATGATATTTTGTCCCATTCTTTCCTATTGCATATATTTGCGCCCCCGTCATAGTCCCATATCTAGTAGTTCCTGTCGGACCATATACTCTGCTTTCAGATGTATCTCTTGCTCCAGTAATATAAGCGACAAGCGTTATATTTGTTATTGTGGCACCGTCATAGATTGCTCCAGTATTGAAATCCATGCAACCTATATAATCTCCCACGTCATGATCATCATCACCAAAATAATGTGTCAATCCGCTTGTTGTTTTTGTTCCGTATTCTGTCACATGGTAATCCCAATCCTCACCATTAGGGAATAATTGAAATATTCCTCCAGGTGGAGTACGATAATCTAAGCATACATTTGTTGTATTACAGAAGAGTTTATCTTTGCATTTTGTTCTATCTCTATCATAACATGAAGTATAGCATGACAGTCCATTACAACTATAATCTCCACAATCTGTATTACTTTGTGCTGTACATCCACCGCTTGCACCAGAAAGACAGATACTATCATTTATTGCAGTATATGAACCATCGCCGTCTGCTGAACAACTTGCATCGCCACAATCTACATTACTTCCCCAGACACCGTTCGTACATAGTTTGTATCCGTCTCCAGAACATTGTTCATATCCTGTGGCAAGGTTATATTCAGCGCTTCCGCCTGTTGGGTTGTCATATACACAAGATGTTGAGCTTCCTGCACAGAATTGTCCGACACCATCATAATCAGTCCTGCAATAATTCGAAGTACAATCACTTGCTTCATCACAGGCAGATAATGTCCCTAGTTTCGCTTGACAAGTTCCGTCGCATCTTCCACTGCAACAGTTTGCATCTATTGAACAAGCAGCACCATTTGCAGAGCATGAATATGTCTCAACCAATAGATGAGGACGTTGTGAAGCAGTGGCATATTCAGAATCTCTTGCATCTGCATCTTTCAAAAGCGAACCGCCATGTAATCCTGCTCCATTATTTATTTCGTTGCAATCATGGCTTACATGGCCACCCATGTTAGCATATAATGTCAATGTGCTATCCCAGCCACCATATGGTATTATCTGGGCTACACCATGTGTAGTTCCGTTGACATTGTATGTGAATGTCCCTGTTCCTGATTCTGTAAGAGATATTGTTGTCATGTTTTCTTGAAGGACACCATATCTTGAACCGTTCCATTGTGCGCAAGTCATTGAATCTGTCCAATTTGAAGACATATTGACTGTAGAGAGGTAATAAGTGAAATCATCTTCGACGCTATAGAATGTAAGATTCAGATACGCTGAAAGTACACCAGAGCCTGATATTGCCGAGAAATTGAATTTCAAGTACCAGTTTCCAATAGATGAAAGAGCAAAAGATCGTACCCAAAAATCTTCTCCAGATGTCAAGTCAGTCGTCGGGTCAAGTTTGACAGGATAACTTGCTTCTTCCAGTAACCAGCCTAAAGGCACAGATTCTATTATATACCATTGATTATTGATTTGAGTGATATTTTTCCTTATTTTTTGAGTCCTTCCTACATTATCATAAGCTAGCGAATTATCAAGAAAAGAATCTTTTATCTTTTCTATAACTCCGGTATTACCTGTCAGTTTGAAAATAAGGAATAACTTACCATCTTGGATATTCGTGAGTTGTATTGCAGGTCTTTCTTTTATTATTGTGTTTAATTTAAACCCGTTTGTAGTTAATTGGATTTCATAATCGATGTTCAATCCGGAGATATTTTCAAAGGATATTGAATGATTCTTATCTTGGACTATATACCTATTAGGTATACTTTCAGACAAGAGATTTGTAGAGTTTATTGATGTTCTTATACTAAAAAGGGATATGTTAAGACCTTTATATTTGACAAGACCATCTTTCCCTATAGACAAATTCAAGTAATCTACATAATATTCCCCGTCTAATGTTTTGTATTCCTCTGGATTAGTTCTTATTATTTGCCAGACGTTGTTTCTTTTATATGCAATCTGACTAGAGTAGATTGTATAGAAATTGCCTTCTTTGACTGTATGGTCATCTACAATGAAAAGATTTTCAGGTAAATCCTCTTGATTCTCCAAAGTCATGTTCCTTATTCTTGCTATATAATTGAATTTTGCAGAATAATTAATCGTTCTTTTTTCATATCCTTCTATTGATGCTTCAAGCATATTTCCATCTACTAATTGTCCGCCAATATGTCCTACAACAGCATTATATACCCATGTGTCTTTATTTGCATTCGTCCTGAAATATTTGACGCCTTTAGATTTCGCTATCTGTGCTGTATAATTTGTCAAACCTATCATGATGTCGTTCCATTGCTGTTCAGGAAGACGCATATCGAAGATAAACGCTTTGTAATAGATTCTGTCTTCAATGATGAAATACACCATCATCCCTTCTACATTGCCATTATTAAGTCTTACGGCTGTCCCCATATTCTCTCCATATTCTTCCTGTAATTCTTGATACATCTTGATTATCCCGTAGTTTCCTACTTCATTAGGCGGAAGACCGCACCATCCTCCTTTATTTAAACCAAAATTATAAATATCCCTTAATTGCGGCAAATCAGTCAATCTTACTTCTCTATAGTTTATTCTTTGCTGAGGAATGATTGAAACAGCTATGACTATTGTTATTGAAAATAAAAAAATTATTACCCATGTTAAAAATTTGATTGATTTCATTTTGCATTTTTATGTCACTTTAATGACTAATCTTGTTCCATCATAATATATCTGCCCGCTACCTATAGTCAGATTCCCTGTCATGTTTATGCTTCCTGCACCTTGAGTGTTTGTTGTTGTGCCAATACTTACTACTCCTCCTACTGATGTTATGTCATTTGCTACAGCAAGGTCCCACTGCCCTGTGAAAGATTCAAGGCTCATTCCTACTTCATTTCCATTGGTCCATGTGAATCCTCTTCCGTCTGTATCACTCATCTGGTTCACTATCGAATAACCTGAGACCCCTCCAACTGTGGTTGTTGGTGTGCCATCCATGTATATGCTATAACTCTGGCTTTGCCAGAACAATATTCCATTTAAGTCTGCTGGCGCAATTTTCAGGTTTTTTAAGCTTGGTGAACCGCCTTCATTGTATTCACCTAACCCATTAGTTAATGTAGTTGTTAATGTATCATCCATAGTTGTTCCGTCACCAAATGTTAGTTTGCCTGTGTCTCCGTTCCTAGAAGCGATAAGGAACCAGTTTTCCATGTCTTGAGCAGCAGCATCATATGACCTGTTTGTGACAGTACATAATTGTGTTGATTGTGAACATACAGCATAAGCTGCTGTATAATCTGAAAGGTGTATCTGTCCTGATGTAGGTGTTTGGACAAATCCATGGCTTGTCTGGACATTCTTGTCTACAGGAATCCAGATGAATCTTGCAGTCCATGAAAGATTATTGCTTGTTGTGTTCCATTTTACTGTGCCTCCGCCAGATATTATTGCTTGGCTTCTTGCAGCAGACCACCATGCATCCCTGCAATCTCCTTTTATGCATAATGATGAGGCGTTCACTTTGCTTGATGAGTTTATGTCTCCTGCTACATTCATGTTTCCGTTGACATCTAATAATTCTCTTGGTGCGCTTGTACCTATGCCTACTTTTCCAGTGTTGAATTCAAAACTTCCTGCCTGAAATCTCATATTTGTCCCTGACTTCCCAATTCTCATATTGTTGTCTTGAAATTCTATGTTATCATAGCTATCAGAGCCAAGAATTATGTCTGCTCCACCTGAACTATTGAATTTGCTTGTTCCACTTACCTCTAATTTCTGTGATGGTGTTCTTGTCCCAATCCCGACTTTTCCATTAGTAGCATCAACAAACAAATCTGTGTTATCAACAGTCAGATTTCCAGAGATATTCACGCTTCCGAACCCTCCGCCTTGTTTTGCTATACCTACAGTGATTTGCGAGAAATTCGCATATGTACCGTTAGATAGTCCGCTACTTGCAAGGCTTGTATAACACTGACCATTCAGACATAGCTTAGAAGTTTCAGAAGAATTCGAGATATTTATTCCTGTTCCATTGACTGTCAATCTATAATCCGGTATTGTTGTTCCTATCCCGACATTGCCATTTCCCATTATTCTCATCCTCTCTTTACCTGTTGTAAAGAATTGGAAGTTCGCAGATTCAGAACCATTTGTTGCATTTTCTATCTGATTGTACATAAATGCTCCAGTCCATACTACTGCTGAATCATTATTTACAAATGCATTTCCCCAGAAAGAGATATAATCACCGACTAGTGCAGGCCCGCCATTTCTGCTTTTTAATGTAAATATTCCAGCCCCATGCGCTCCTGTGTTTGTTTGTTCGCTGACAATCCCTCTGATTTGATTTGCAATTGAGCTTGTCGAAACTTCAAAATTATATGCTGGACTTGTAATCCCAATCCCTACCCTTCCAGTAGTCGCGTTTACATAAAGGACTGAATTATTTATTGTCAAATCCCCAGTCATGTTGAGTGAGCCTGCTGGACCGCCCTGTACAGCAGTTCCGACAGTAATCTGCGAAAAATTGAGATATGTATTATTTAAAGTTGTATAATTATTTGTCACTTGAGTATCGACATAGCTTTTCATCGATTCATTATTTGAGTTTGATTCGCTATCGTAAGTGATTAAAGGGCAGCTGTTGTCTATGCTACAGTTTGTATCAACAAAAGTTTGATTAGAATAATTATGTGGATTTGAATTTAATGGATAATATAAACTATCTGTCAATGTTTGATTGAATGATTGATTACCTCCAGAGAAATTAATTATTAATGAATCATTGATTAAAGTTATTATTGATTGATTGCTTAGATTATTTATGCTTAATATTAAATTATTTATATCAATCATTGTGTAAAATGTTTGATTAATCCAACTATCATTATAAACCGAACCTATAGACCATGCAGTTATACAATCACCATTAAGACAATATTTTGTACTTGATATGTTACCACTAGCATTTATCATTAATGCATCAAAGATAGAATAATAATTCTTCATGTAAATATTATTTTGAGGTATTGCATAAACAAAACTACTTAATAATACCAACATTAAGATTATATTTATCTTTTTCATTAGTTATCACACTGACAAAATTTATCTGCTACATTTTCAGTAGTACATGTTATTGCACCACTTACGTCAAATTGTATTGAATTAAAATATTTTGCTCTATTACATTTATTTACACCAACTGTGACATTACAGAAATAATCACAACTAAAAGATTCATCATCACTATACACAGTAAAATAATTATTATCTGGGTCGTTTCTATAATAACCTTTCATTTTAATCTTTGTAGTTATGTTATTTGTTAAGTCAGATTGTAACCATATTGTGCCACTACAAGTATATGAAACATTATCTTCCTTATCAAAATATTTTTCTCCTCGTCTTGCTTGATTACATACGGCTGTACTTACTGGGTCAAGATTAATTGTATTATTAAATATTGTTCTTGGCATTATCTGGACACCATACATAGTATTCCAACTGTCATCTTCACCATTACTCATATGTATTGTACCTTGTGATGTCTTATACAATGTTTCTGCACTGCTTGAAGTTAGATTACACATAAAACACCAAATAGTGCCAATACTAGCCCAATAAGGTGAATCAGATGTTTCACCATTACTCCATTTATCTCTATGCCATATTTGACCGCCTTGCTTGACCATGAAACCGTATCTAGAAGAATTTGTATCAAATGTTATATTCATCACTTTGCTTAATCCACCATAGACTAAAACTCCAACAACCCTATTACCTGCAACGTTACTTGCTTTATTAGGTCCGCTTATTATAATATCTTGTATTGTTCCTTGATTAACACCATAAAATCCTACTGAATCATTTTCATCATCAAATGGACTTATTCCTGTTACATTAAATTTTTCAATCCAAGGATTTTGTGTACCAGTAATTCCATTAGCATAAATACTATCAATTTGTGGTGTTCCATTAAATCCAACTAAATGTAACCTTCCAGTTCCACCTTCAACATAATCTAAATTTTCAAAACCGAATATACCAGTAATTGTAATATTCTCATGGATGTTTCTTGCATTATATACGTTACCATCTATATACATTCTATAACTGTGCCTTAATAAGATTGGAACGTCACATAATGCATCAGAAATATTATCATAATCTCTTGGAATGTAAATAATAGTGTTTGCATTACTTATTAATGGTCTTGAATCACACTGACCATTTTGATGAAATTGTGCTGAAGAACCTATTGAGACATTTTCAAGAAGGCTTGTTGTTGTAGATAAATTATCTAATGAAGTCGTGCCATCACCTCGTACTTCAAATAAAATATTATTATTTTGACTTAACACCCTAAATGAACTATTTGACTGACTGTTACCTAATTTCATGGAAATATTAGGAGCAGAATAATGTCCTTCCATAAATGCACCTTTACCTGTTGCAGATGACCCGTCAAAATACCAAGATACATAACCATACGGTACTCCTGCTTCTTGTATTGCTAATGCATGATTAATATCTGATGCATCTTCAATGACAACCTTACCATTATCACTAGAAAGTATCATATCATTATATCTTGCATTAATATCTACATAATTACCAAACGTTCCAGTAATATCTTGATATAATCTTAAATCACCACCAGAAGTAGTATTACCTGACGTAATCATTTTTGATGCATTTAAAAAACTGTTTATGTTTAATGGACCTGTCATATTATCTCCTATCTTTTTTACATAATTAGTAAGATTGTTATTAATTAAAGAATCAATTGTTGAGATAGGATAATAATATGTGTTAAGGTCTGTCCATTGATTTAGGCAGACATAATCCATACATAACCTGTTTGCATTTAAATCATTGGAAATATTGAAGTTATAATTATTTAAAGTAAAATTTTTAGTAGCATGGACACTAACAAAACATAATAAAAATAAACTTATTAATAGTAAGATTGTTTTTTTCATTAGTATTCACGCCTTTATAATTTTACCTACCACCAATCAATATTTCCTGAACTATCTACAGTAACGTTTGATTGTATTGTATTGTTGTATCTTAAAACAATATTAGGTGCTTGTAGTTCTGACGCATTTATCTTTGCTGCATATGTCTCATTAGGTGTTATATAACTTCCTGAATCAAGCCAAAAATTTGCACCTGCTGCTGGATTTTCTACACAATTAACATTTGTTCCATCATATGATAGTCTCTGTGTGGAAGTACAAGTTGGTAGACCGCTTATATTATGATAATTAAATGAAGTTATCAAGAAATCTACAGCATTACCTGCATCATTATATGTTACACTTATACCGCTTTGTGTTCCAGTTAATACACTCCATGCAGCGTCTTGGATTTCTTCAGTAGTATTACCTACTGATGCACTTGATGGTACCATACAAGTAAATTTATTACCATCGTATTTTGATACGTTAGTTCCAACACAAGTAGTAATATCAGCTATTCGTGTTGCATTTAAATAACCTGCCCATGAACCTGTTAATGAAGGTATTTCTGCTTCAACCAAACTTATTCTAGCGTTATCTATTGTGCCAGAAGTAATATATGAAGCACTTATATTACCAATTATATTTACAGCAGATAAATTACCTCCTGCCACAAATAAATTGTAGTCATGCCATGTTGAAGTTTTTGTTGCTAGTGCTATTGACGATAACATGGCTAAAAAAACCAATAACACCATTATTGTTCTTATTTTCATTTTTTTTCCTCCTATTAATAAATATCAATATTACCAATAATATCAACTGTCTGATAACCACCTGAATCAGCATAATAAATAGTTTTTGCAATTATATTAGTTGAGTTGATTGTATTTGTTACATTTAAGTTTCCAATTATATTTTGGTTCTGAGTGAAATTATTTATCTGGTTAGTTTTTGCTACATTAGTAAATAAGTTATCTATTTCAATCATTGTGTAAAATGTTTGATTAATCCAACTATCATTATAACTTGATATTGAAGTATTAATATACCCATGTGGATTACTATTCAAAGGATAATATAATAAATCTGCTTGTGATTGTGTAAAATTTGAACTTGTATTAAGTGCTAATGCACAGCTTAGGCTATCAATATAAATACTAATTTGTGATTCGTTCCAAATTTTATTAATAAAAGTTATAGTATCGTTTACTTGTGTAAAATCAATAGTTGGTTGTAACATAAAATTATCAACAGAAATTATTGTTTTATTAGTGACTAGATTATTTGGCGAAGTAAATTGTCTATTATTATCTCCATCATTACCTGTTAAATCAGTTCCATTTAACGTCAATAAACCATTACTATTACATATATCTTCCCAATTGATTATGCATGTCCCACCTAAGCATATCTGGGTAACATTTAAATTATTTACAGTAATATCAGAACCATTAACAAAACTTCCACCTGTTCCTAAATCTGAAGCAGTGCAAACTTCTGTTCCATCTTTTAAGACCATGCAAGAATCATTATTAACTCCCCATTGTTCATTAAGACTATTATTTATTTTTATTAACCATCCAGATGGGTTATATTCTTTGAACCATAATGTTGCATCTTCAAGAGATTGTAAAAAATAAGAAGATAACGTTCCTGTCTGAAAATAAGATTTTGTTACGACACAATTACCAACTGAACCTGAACAACCTGAATATGTTCCTGATACACCACCAACAGTACATGCTGCTCCGTTTTGAATTTCACAAGTTATACCATCTGCATCACAATCATTATATCCACTAAGACATGCACCACATGATGTTGAAGATACTGAATTACATACTGTTTCTTTATTATATGTAGTATAACAAGTATTATCTCTATCACAATACCATTTATTAACGCATGTTGTTGTAGCATAGCAATTCAATACATATCCAGAAGCTAAAGCTGTATTAACATTAGTTTGATAACCTGCATTATATGAAGAAGGTATTGATATTGTAGAAGTATTATAACATTGTGCTATACTTGAAATATCACCGCAAATATCATTAGGTGAACAATCTTGACCAGGAAAATTTGTTCCATCTGTTGCTGGACAGTCTGCTGGGTCTTTCACATAATAATTTGCAGCATTAACAATATTTAAAGTTATCAAAAATATCGATATAAATAATATCATTTTATTCATTTTCCAAGTTTATCAATTGTTTTTAATAAAAAATCATTAAAACATTCTTGATTACAAAAACCATGATTTGTAAACCAATCATTAGTTTGACCAATAAATCCTTTTGTTGAATAATTAATTATGCAACATTTATTTCTTAAATCTTTCATTTTTTTATCCTTTACAACACATTAATTGTTTTGTCTGGGCACAATTAGTCAATCTTCCATAACCTGCTTGTGCATTACCATCCCAGTTCCAGAAAGGTCCAAGATAAGTATTTGTGTTTGAAGTCCAGCCTTGACAATCATCAGCATTGGCTGTATATCCTGGTGCACCTTTTGACATCCAATAAGTTCCTGTATAATTATAATAACCTAATGAGATTGATTTAACAACTTCTGATTCTAGACAGAAATGACTTCCACTTATTTGTTGATTACATATTGCATTTGCAGCTACATAACCAATATCTGACCCATTAGTCATGCTTCCATCATAAAATGTTGAAGTTGTACCTACTATTATACCGAATGCAGATATTTCACTCATGTTTAAATCTGAATATTGTATTGTACCATCTTTGATTGAAGATGACGTTATCAATCCTATATGACTTTTAAATCTATAACAATCTAATGGATTTCCTGAGATTGTAAGACAAACAAAATAATCTTGGTTATATATTAAAGACAAATCTGTCCATGTTCTGTCAAAACCAGAATTATCGCCAAAAAAAAACTCTGCTAATTGTGAGTCATTAACTAATGTTGTTCCAGAACTATCATTAATAATAACCTGAATCATGCTGCTTGAAGGTATGCTATTATTATTTAAATCAGAAATCCTACCTTGATAAGATATTGAATAATTAGTATCATCAATGCTTAAAGCTGATTTTAAAGTAATAATTAGAATAAGAATTATTATAGCAACATATATTATAGGTTTGTATTTCATTTTGAAACAAACTCCTCAATCTTTTTAAACAACGTTTTTAATAAAGGTATTCCCAAAAATAATGCAATTGTTAAGATAAATAATCCGAAAGCTTGATTATCTTTCCCAGCAATATTTTCAGGGATTTCAACAATAGTATCTAATGTCTTTTGAAAAGATGATTCTGGCACTATTAAAACAGAACCATTATAAATTGAATTATTAGTATTTATAAATGTTTCGGTTTTTTTGTCAAGTTGTTGCGAAGATATAAAATATACAAAAACTAAGAAAACTACAAAACAACCCCAAAAGATTTTTGATTTGAATATATTAGGTACAAAGAAGAATATGAATAAAAAACCTATTAATAATACTTTCCAGAACCAGCCTGCATAAAAAAAGTTATGTTGGTTATTACAGTCACTATCAATCACTGGTAACTCTCCTGGATTACAAACTAAATTACCTTCAATTCTTTCTGTACTTAAAAGATTGTCAACTATATTTTCTGAAGCAGTTACACCATTTGCTAATATTATAAATAAACATATTAATATTATTACTTTTTTCATCGTCTCCTTGTTGAATAAAATCGTGGCATCTTTATATACCTATCAATCTTTTCTTTATTTTGATTGTATATTATTAAAGTCACTACAAGTATAACGATAAATAATAAGACAAATTGTGCAGATTTTGTTTGATAACAATCTCTGCAACCTAATACTGTTTCACCAAAATCACAAACATCATTAAAATTGCATGTAACTCCAACATTAGTATAAATTGTTTGATTAACTGTAGTTTGATTTATAATTGATGTTGGCGGACCTCCGCCGCCGCCAGGATTAGATGTTGAGATTGTAAAATTTTTTGAAGAACAATTTGAGTTACCTGCTAAATCTAATGCACATAAATTAAAAGTAAATGCACCATCAATAGCCAAATCTAATGATACACCACCAAGGGAACAAGAAGTTACACTGTTACCATAATAAAGAATGTTTGTATTAAGTAAAGTCACATTATAATTACATTCATTTAAAAAAGTATCATTAGCTGACCATAATGCAGTTATTGACCTTGATGTCTTTGAACCTGATGGTTCTTGTAAAGTCATATTAGGTTTTGTTAAATCAATATAAAATGATTGTGTAGTCATATTACTACTGTTATAATTATGCTGGTCAATAGCAAAAGCATAATAATAATATGGTCCACCTTCAGGCATAATAAAATTACTTATACCTGTCGTTATACCTAGACTAAAGAAGTTAATAGCGTCAGTACTATTCCAAACACTATAATTGATTGAATCTGATTCTAAATCTGTAGATGTGAATAAAATTGAAACATTCTTGTTTAAATAATATGTTGCAGAGACATTTGTTGATGGAATTGTTGGTGGAGTATCAACAGAAAAATTACCTTTCTTTGCATAACTTATATAACTTGCATTATCTACTGCAAAAGCATAATAATCATAAGTACCTGATAATCCTGTTATTGAAATAGTGGAAGATAATAATGTACCAGTTAAATTAATTAAAGTCCTGTTCCATTCACCATCATCACATACAAAACTATTGAATTGATTTGACTTACAGAAGAAAATAGTATGTTTTTCATTAGTGTTAACATCGGAAATGTTTGCTTGTAATGTAATATAAGTATTATTAAATGTTGGGTCAGTTATAGTAGAGTTCCTTCCAGTATCACCAGAAGTTGCATTAACATACGTTATCACTGGTGCAGAAAATGTTGAACCGATTGTTACAGTTTGTGATTGAACAAATGAACTATTATAATATAAATCACCAACCTTTACTTTACAGTACCAATCATCACTGGTTGAAGTATTTGCATTATTTAATATCTGTGCATTAATGTTTTGATTAACGCTATTTTTATACCATTGATAAGTATATAATATTGTATCACCATCAACATCATTAACGCCTATTGGATTACATACTAAATCATCAGAATCTATTGCAGGGTCAGGTGTAATAGTAGCTGTTATAATAGTGGGGGTACTATTAATTTTTATTGTAGAAGAGTTCAACCAGCTACTATTACTTTGACCATCAAATGCTAGACAAGAGAAATTTATCCTGTCACCTTCACTAAAAGTGTTTGTGTAATTTATGATATAAGAAGTTGATAATTGGAATGTACCATCTAAATAACCAGATAAGTTTAATTGATTATTCCTGAACCATTGAAAATAAACTCTTGATATTGTGTTATTATCTGCATCATTAAAAGTGCAGTTACCATTATAATAAGAATTTTTTGAGAAATCATTAGAATTTATTATTGATTGAGAAATAATAGGTTCAGTATTAACTACATTTAAACAAGATATATCAGAATTATTTTTATTATTTATTGAATCATTAAAAAATAATTGGAAACAAACGTTTTTATTCACTGTAACATTGCTTAGATTGAACGTAAAAGTATTTGTTATGTTTGTACCTGTTATATACGTTCTTGAGGAATTAACCCAAACACCACTCATATTATTTGAATATAACCAACTTGAAATGTTTAAGTCGTCAATCAAAGTAAAATTATAGCTTACATTAGTTAATGTTTTATTAGTTCCACTTACTTGATTAAAATTATAGATATAAGGTTTATCATCAATAAAATATGTTATGTTTATATAATGACGATTAGATACTGCTTCTTTCGTCCTTAATTCAACAGCATTTGAACCATTAGTTAATAATAATATGGAACAATTAACATTACTGCTGGAAGTACAGTTTTTTAGGATGTTTGTTATATTTGATTTGTAAAATGCAGATATAGTTGGTATAAAAGAAGAATTAGTAGATGTTAAGTTATATTGTGTTGTTGTAGGTCTTGTGTTCCATGTCACTGTTGTTTCATGCCATGAATAATTATTGAATAACTGATAAAAAAATAAGGTATTACTTCCGCCATCTAATGATTCAATATAGTAGTTTAGTTCTGCATTTTGTATTATTGTTGAAGAAGAAAATTGTGAAGTATCATATTTTATCAAACCATAACGTACAAAACTTGAGGCATTATTAACAAATAAAGATGTTTCAGTACCAAAATTATCAGTAGCTAATGATTCATATACAAATGTATCGCTTAATACTTTATTATAATCTAATTTTATATTATATGAATTAGCTAAAACCAAAGAAGACATACAAAATAGAAATAGGAAATAAGCGAAGGAGATTAATATTAGTTGGGGGTGGCATTTCTTAATGCGAATTTTAAGAATACCTGTTCCTTCGCTTATTTCCCGAGGTGTATTTGAATGATTCATAGTAATTGATATACAGATTCATATAACATATTTGTGTCAATCTGGTTATTAACCCACTGAGTTATATTACCTAATACTTGCCTATTTGTTTCTTCTGAATTTAATGTTGTTTTTGGTTTATAATAATAACATTTGCCTGAACTACACCTATAATTTGTTGGACAAGACATTAGTGATTGTCGTTTTAAATTATTAACACAAGTCAATTCATATAATTGAGTTGGAGTCTCACAAGAATCATAAACACAATAACTACCAACGCATACTCTGCCTTTATTAAAAATATTGTTTCCGTCAGAATCTGTACATTTAGTTTGTGGTGTTGTAGTTGGTGTAGGATATGGTGTTGGTGTAGGCGTTGTTGTTGAACTACATTTACCATCACTGCAACTTGTACATGTTAATAATGTTTGCCTTATTTGGTCATTAACGCATGTCCATTCATATACTTGTGTTGGAGTCTCACAAGAATCAGTATGACAAACACCATTTTTACAAGTAGTGCCAATAATATAAATATTATTACCATCAGAATCAGTACATGAACTTGTTGTTGGTGTTGGTGTTGGTGAAGGAGTAGGTGTAGGTGTTGGAGTTGCACCAAGATATACTCTACCTACATGATTTACCATATTAAATTCAACATAACCATTAGTAAAATATCTTTTATATACATCTCCTGTTTTTATTCTTGTTCCTGTTGCAGTGCCTAATGATTTAACTTTATTAATCATAGCATTATTACTTGTCACCCATTGATTAAATGAATTATAATTATATCCTGCATAATTAAAACTGAAATAAGTATATTCATTCTGACCTAACATATAAAATGTTAACATGCTTTCATAATCAGTACTATACCTTACTAATGCAGACATAACAATCTGTTTATTTGTTTGTTTTGCATAATCCATCATTGATAACTGTGTCTCAAGAATATCATTTGTGTACCATACACCGCCCCAAGATATACCCAAAGATTCATCCATAAAACCGTCAGAATTGTCCATTAATTTCTTACCTAAAGCTAATGCACCGCCAACATAATCATCATAACCTGTTGTATATGGTGCTCCATTAATCCAAAATTCTTTTGTTATTCTTCCATTCATATTATTTAACATAGAAAATAAAGCATTTCTTAAATTTGTATTACTAGTTATTTCATCAGGATTATTTATTTCGCCTCTATTAACCTGTATTGCATCATAAAATAAACCATTAACAGAATTGTATAAATTGAATGTACCTTCAATATCTGTAACAGAAAAATCTATCCAACCTTGTTTATTATAGTTCATCCAATATGATTCTTCTGATTGTGGTGTATTTGGGTCTCTTATTCGTGAAGTTCCTTTATGTAAAAACCAATCTTCATGTTGAGAATTTAATGTAGAATAACAACATACTGATACTTTTCTTTCATTATTATTCCACCCAGAAGTTTTATACACTATTAATTTAGTATTAGGAATCTTACCATTAACATATTGTAATAAAGATTCATGTGTTATAAGCATATCTAAATTAGAATTTATCCAGTCAGATTGTGTTTGGCTAAGACTTGAAGGAGCATACATTATTCCAACAATCCTTAGATTACCTGTTGCTTCTACAAAATTAAGTAGAAAAATACCTATTAAAACACCTACTAAAATTAAATAATTTATTTTTTTCATTCGCATTACACCCTCTAATTATTGATTTGACCATATCATTATAATCTGACTTAATTCAGACCTACTTAATAAATTATTTTGATACTTTATAAAACTTTCTAATATTTCATTATCTTCTATAATACCATTACAATTCACGTCAGAAGATGTATTACATGTTGGCGTGGTTGTTGTAGGAGTAGGCGTTGGAGTAGGTGAAGGTGAAGGAGTTGGGGTAGGGGTAGGTGTTGGTGTTGGTACAGATTCACAATAATCTGCTGTAACTCCATTCTGACAAAAAGAAGAACCACAACTTTTTAATGTTTGTATAGGTAAATTATTTGAACAAGTCCATTCGTAAATAGTATGTGGTGTTTTACAAGAATCTTTATATGTAAATATTGAATAAGTAACTATTCCTTGAGTTAAGATATTATCACCATCTGAATCTGTACAAGTCAATGTAGCATTAGATTGTGTACATGCACCATTCAAGCATCCATAAGGACAAATTCTATTTTCTGCTGTTATTGCACCATTCCAACAAAATAGTTCCATTACTTGAGAATTATCTATGCAATAATCACTATCTTGCCCACTTGAATCAGTTGTAGTACCTTTAATATTAGGAACATCACCACCATCAGTGTCAGTGCATGTAGTAGGTATTGGACCTGTTGTTCTGCAATAACCTAAATTATCTCCGTCACAAACAGAATTAACTGGACAACTTAATAATGTATTAGTAGGTATGTTATTAACACAAGTCCATTTCCAAATCTCATTAGGTGATTCACAATTACTTGTATGACAAACACCGTCTTTACATACAGTGCCAACAGTATATAAATCATTACCGTTAGTGTTTTCACAAACTCCTGCAACAGATTGAGTAGACTTCAAACTAATATAAGATATAGAAGTAACAATTGCTATAATAATTACTAAAATAAAAATCCAATTGTTTTCTTTAGTCACCTTATCCATTCACCTATCTTCTTTGCTGCTAAGATTAATATTAAACCAACAATTAAGAAAATGTACCAATATTGAGGAATATAACCTATAACCATTGGTTTAACACCAATAAAGAATAATATGCCACCAAGAATTATTATAAACTCTTTGGAAAACAAATTAATCTTCTGATGAATACTTGAACTAAAGATAGCAATAGCCAACCCAGCAATTATAAAAAACCATTTATAATTACCAATATAACCATTAAGTAAATATTCCATAACACTATATAAAATTATTCCACCCATAGATACACTGAAATATTCAGATAATGATGACATTGTTATTTCCTCTTGCTAATTACAATTAATGCAAACACAATGAATACAAAAATCCATAATGTTGGAGAATTAAAAATAACTAATGATGCTCCGCCATAAATAAATACTTTTAATATAAAAAAAGCAATTCCTGAAGTTAATAATAATGTAAATAAATTTGCTGCCATTTTCATCACCTATATTATTGTTATTAATAATATTGCTGCAAAACCTATAATACCTAGTCCTGCCATAAATTTAGTTTTACAAGCCACAGTATCTCCTTTTGTTATATATGCCCCAATATCTGCTATTGTTCTTTCAAATGAATTACCACAACCTATTGAAGCATCAACACAAGTATAATAAATGGTGCCTCCAATTAAAGATGTAACTTTTTTTGTTGCACCACTACAACACATTTTATCTGGATATATATTAGGATAATCAATAAATAATTGGTGGTCCATAAAGTATTGTTTTGCATTTATTGATACTCCATTTTCAATACAAGATTTACAAGTATTATAAAAATAATTTGAAATATCACTATTATCTATAACACAACCTAAATTAAGACAATCATCTACACTACATAAATCTAAACCGATTCCGCATTGGTCACAAGTACTTTGTGGTGGTGGAGATATAACGCTTTGTGAAGAAAATTTTGAATTAAATAAAAATATTAAAATCAAAGCAATAATTAAGAAAAATACCCAGTTCTTTCTTTTCTTTATATTTTGTATAGGATTCATCTTTTTCCACTCACTATTTTTAATAACAAAGTTGCAATTAATGCCAAAAGAAACCAGCCTATTAATAATGCAGTAAAGCAGTCATCAATACCAAAATATTGAATTACTTGTTTTTGCGGAAACCCATTAATATCACAAGTATCAACAGGTGTTCCAGACAAACATGTTGAGGATGAACTTATTGTTCCACCATTACAATATTCAGGACTATTACAAGTTTTTATGTTTGTATCATAGTTTCCATTTGCTGAACAACCATAAAAAACGTTATTTAAGCATTTAAAAGTATTTTGTGTACATGGTGTGAAACATAATCCAGAACTAACATCACATTTTGTTGATGTAGTACCATATGCACAAACATTTGCAGAAGAGCAACTTGCATCTGAAGTACAACGTGTACAGAAACCTTCATCGACAATTCTTAAATTATCTATTACCTTATAAGATGCTATTGGTGTCGTACTAAGGCAATCTGTCAAGACTTCAACAAATACGTCATAAGTACCAACTTCTTGTGCTGTAAATCCAAATTGAATGTTTGCTGTATCACCTGCATAGATTGTATATCTATTATCTCTATAAAACCAGGAAGGCGTTAATCCACAGGTATTTGTATTGACATATGCTGATACAGAAAAAGGAGTAATATGCTGGTCAACTAAATAAGCACGAAATACACAATTTGGACAACCACTTGAACTTAATATTCTTGAATCAATAGTAAATGTTGTTCCTGAATATATTGTTTGTGCTCCAGAATAAGTTGCCGATGTTATTGAAGCTGTAGGTGTAGGTGTTGGAGTTGGTGAAGGCGTCGGAGTAGGAGTCGGAGTTGGTTGTGGTCCTGAGATAGTTATTGTCTTCTGTTGTAATGTTTGTTGTGCTTCACCACCAAAGGCGTAATAACCAGTAAATGTACATGAACCTGAAGAAGGTGCAGTGAATGTAGCAGTTTTAGTTTGCATTGCTTCTTGTTGAGCACCATTCCTTACCATAAAATCTTCATTTAAATTAGGACTACATCCTCCACTTACGCTATTACTCCAAGCAACAAATTCTTCATTTACTGTAGCAAACATTGTATAAGTAACTTGAAATGTTGCTCCAGGTGTTGTAGATGTAGGAACATTATAACTTAATGTACTTGCTAATACTGATAGACTCATTAAGATAAGCATTATTATTGGAATTATTTTTTTTATCATTTTATCACCTAGCATGTTTTAGTTTTCCATTTACCTGCAACTGATATTAGGTCTGTAAATGTTACACCTTGCTTATTTTTCCATTTTCCTGCGTAAGTAACTAATTCATTAAAAGATATTCCATAGGTTCCATCTGTATCAGCAGGACCACAAGTTATAGATGTTGTACAAACATTATTTTGACATGTCTGACCTGTTGTACAAGTTCCACAGCTAGCTACAGTTCTTGAAGTACCACAGTTGTCTGCTGATGTCACAGCACCACAATTTTTCCCTAATCTTGAACAGAATGCAGAATTTGATTCTGCTGTACAAGTTGAATAACATCTCCCACCTAAACAAGCATAACCAGAACCGAATGTATCAGTACAACTAGCTTCAAATTCAACCATCTGGTTATTATAACAGATTCTTTCTGCAACAGTATTTGTGTTAACGCAATAATCAGTATATTGCAAACCTAAATAAGTTACATCTCCTTTTGTTAAGAGATTATCTCCGTCTGTATCAGTACATGAAGTTGGATTTATACAAACGCCAAGACTACAAGTTTGTCCACCACTACAAGAACCACAACTTCCTCCACAACCATTATCACCACAATTTCTTCCAATACAATTTGGTGTACAAGCACCATTACATTTTCCATCAGCACAGCCATTAGGACAGTTTATATAAACACCATTCCAGGTCGTATCAATACAATAATATTCAAGGACTTGAGCACCTGAACAAGTATCATATTTTATATAAGTGTTGCCAGCTTCTAGACCAGAAACAAAGCCATAATAATATTCGCTTGTACCACCATCAGAATCAGTGCATGTATTTTGAGCTAATATACACTTCCCTGATGAACAACCAAAAGTACAACTATACCGTTCTTCAACTTGGCTTGTACCACTACAGTATTGTTCAATTAAAGTATCACCATCACAAATGTCATATTTTAATCCTAAAGAACCTGTTGTATATCCTTCTGAATAATAATCAGAACCATCAGAATCTGTGCATGTTTGTTGAGGTGGTACACAAGTATAAGCAAAATAAGAATCATCAAAAAAAGATTCCCAATATCCTCCTTCTGGTTGACACTCTGCATAGATATAAATATTTTTTTCACAAGCATCTATGTTGAAATCGTTAGTATCAATATTAAAATTCATGTAATAGTAGTTACCTGCTGAGATGTCTGATGATGTAGATTTTCCTACATCATAATAAATAAAATCGGAGTCACAATTATTAATATATTCACCTACACACTGTTCATTAATAAAAGACAGATAACATTGTAAACCAGAAACTGTATATCCTAAATCATTTTTCCATTTTAATTGCATTGTAAAAGTATCTCCTTTTGTTAATGTATTTCCAAAAGGGACATCTTGTAAAGCCCATATACTTTGGGCATTATATTCACCTTTATATAAACCTTCTTTTGTGAGAACAAATGTTGTTTGAGATTGAGTTGATGACTTTAAGTAAGAGAAGAGCAGTAAAACTATTATTCCACCAATTATTAGATACCAAACGTTATTATTTTGCATTGTGTTAGTTTTTTGTTATTATTATTTATAAATCTTTTGAAAAAAAAGAAAAAAAAGAAAAAAATGTTTACCTTAGATTTTAAGGTTCTTTGCTAGCCACTCTGCAATAAATCCTATTGCTAATGCGTTTATCAACATAGCAATTAAGATTTCAAATAATCCTATATATGTTGGAAGTCCTGTAGCCCAAGCAACTATTGCAAAACCTATCAAAGATGCAACAAGTGCATATTCAATATATAATGCAGTTCCTTTCCATTGTGGTAGACCGATTGCCATAATAGCTTTATGTGCAATAAATCCTCCTACTGCTCCAACAATAAGCCCAGCTAGTACAGATGTTAATGGTATTCCCCATATATTAATTGTAGCTCCTGGAACGTTTGCTAGAAGTTCTGGAATTTTATATCCAAACAATCCTGCAAGCCAGTCACTTATCTGTCCTTGGTAACCACCTGAAGCTATTGCATTTCTTACATTAACTTGTGCTACACTAAACTGTACGTTTACTCCGCTAATGTCTGTAGTTTTAATAACCCAAGACATTACCCAATTTATGGCTAACATTACAAATGGCATCGCTGCTGTTGCAATGCCAAATACTTTAGCCCAATTCAAACTTTTTTGGTCAAATATATCTGCCATTTTATTTCATTTCCTCCGTTGTTTATTTTTTTAGCCATGATGCCACTGCAAATCCAGCACCTGCCACTATAAGTCCAAATGTTAGATAGATTACTGCATTTTGAACTATTTCTGCTTGCGTTGTTAAAAATTCAAGACCTATTATCCAAGAAGTTATTTTACTCCATAGAGTTACTGTTCCACTTTCAAGTTTCATTCCAAACAAAAGCCAAGACGCTGCTCCTGCACCGAGTGAAACAAGAAAATATTGTCCAAAATCGAATTTTGCCATTTTGTTTCATTTCCTCCGTTGTTTATGTTATTTTTTAATCCGTCGTTGGTCTAACGTTGGATTTATTCATTATTTTTTAATTAAAAATATGACTATAATTATTACTGCTGCAATCATAGCATAAAGTGTCCAATCTGTTGTTCCTGTTCCTATTGGTGTTGTCCCTGTAACAGTAGCCTGTGTTAAGACTAAATTTTGAACTTCTGATGAACCGTCAGAATATGAATATTTACCTGAAACAGTGCAACTACTAGTGCCTAAAACTGTTTCTGTCAAACTAGAACCATCATCAGATAATAACAGGTTTTTATAGGTCTTAGTTGCATCAGAGAATGTACAATCGCCTGTTACAGTTTCTTCGATTAAAACGCCCCATTTACTAGGTGCATTTGATACTGTATAAGTTATATCTGAACCAGAAATTGTTCTTGTAACAGTTAAAGCACTTGCTATTGAAAACATTAAAATAAACATTAATATATATATTATCTTTTTCATGGTTGGACCTTCCATTGTGATTCTAAGCTATTTAAGGTTGATTTGTCAATATTTCCATTAACCCAGTCTGAAACAGCTGATAATAATTCGCTTGAATCAATCTTACCATCATTATTTAAATCTGCATCATATGCATTTGAAGTTATTGTTATTGTTTTTGTATCAAACGATTTTATTGCTGAATTACCAAATTGATAATTACCAGTCAATACACAAGAACCTGAAGCTGGAGTAGTTAAAACCATGTTCTTTGTAATGCCTTGTGTACTTATCATATAAGTTTTAGATTGTAATAAAGTACAACCTCCACTAACTGACTCTTCTATTGTTGCTGCCCATTTATCTGAAACACCTGAAACACTATAAGTTATCATAATATTACTATCTGGATTCGCTGTTGAAGTTATAGTTCGTGTCATTGTTTCAGTGCCTAAGATGCTTTGAGTTTTCATATTATTCATTAACAAAATAAGGATTACAATCCCTGCAATAAAATAAATAATGCCATTTTTCATTTTTTTATTAATATTATAAACAATACAAAAAATGCAGCAATAATCAAACCAATACCGTAAGTTATTGTACATTTTGAATCAGTCTTATCTGAATCATAAAGACAAGTATTAAAGAATGAACTTTTTTTCTGTTTTATTAAGCCTTGAATTGCTTTATTAATATCTTCACTGTTTGAGGCTGAATATCCACCATTCTTATAATTATTGAACAAAAAATAATATTGTGCAAATTCTGATTGATATTTTAATTCTTTAGTAGCTGCTTGGATAGCTGTATCACCTACAACAAAAACCGCATCATCTCCTAAAGGATAATAATATAGGTTTTCTACATAAAAAGTAAATTCTTTAGCTACTTCTTTATTATAATCTATTTGATAAACTTTTTTACCATTAATTTCTATCTCTTTTATTGTAGGATTTAAATCACAATAATTAGAAAAATATTGATTATTAGATGCTATTTTAGGACAAATTTGATTATATAATTGTGACAAATATTTTAATAATTCAGGTATTTCTGAATATTCAATTTTTGCATCATTTATAGTATCTATTTTTGTAAAATCAATAGGTCCAAAATAATCTTCTGGAGAATTAATCCAATTATTAAAAGTTGAAGTTGATGTTATATATTGTTCATTTGCCATATAACACGCATAATATAATAAACTTGAACCTTCTTCTGGATTTAAATAGACTTGATTACATTTATCTTTATAATTATTTTTTAAATAATAATATTCACTGTTAAAATTATATTCCATAAGATTGTCTAAAGAAAATATAATTGGATTATCAAAAAGGAATATAGCATTTGGTGAACCTTCAGCAAAATCTCTAGCCGGAGTATCAATATTTTCCCATAATATTGCATTTGATAAAACTATTGGATTTTGTCCTTGATAAACAACTGTTTGTTTTGAATTAAATAAAAATATAAGTACTGCTATTCCTACAATAAACCATATTATATTGTTATTTTTTGTCATTTTACTTTTTCATCATTAGTAATGTAACTATTCCTATAATTGCTATTATTGAAACAATAAACCATGTATTTGCACTTTCACAATCTCCTGCTGTTAATGTATCTGCAAAGAAGTTTACAATACCGCTATCTTCTGGACATGACAAGACTTCATTATCTTGTGTTGTTGTTGAAGGTGTTGTGCTTGGAGTTGTACTTGGTGTCGTGGTTGATGGTGTTTGTGAAGGTGTAGGTGTTGGAGTGGTTGAAGGTATTTCTGAAGGAAGTCTACATTCATCATTATAACATAACCTTCCAGTTCCACAAGATATTGCTGATTCTTTTACTCCACCTGCATAATTATTGCTACAAGAATATTCATATAATCCAGATAAAGACGCAAAACATAAATCTGTAAAAGTTCCACCTTGATTATTTACAACTGTACCTTTAAGATAGATATTTTCTCCACCATCAGTATCAGAACATCCATAACTTGTTGTTGTAGGTGGTATTGAAGTAGTTGGCGTTTGTGATGGTGTTGGCGTTGGTGTAGGAGTTGGTTGTGTTAAACAAATTGCACATGTACCTGAACAACTTAATATACCTGACCATGATGTTCCGCTAGACATACATTTTTGATAACATTCATTTTCACCATATGGACATGGATTAAAACATCTTAACTCATTAGGCGTACAAGTAACAGTTGTTGCCTGTGTTTGAGAATGCATTCCTTTAAATAAGAATACAGCTAAAATTAGTCCAACAATCAAGAAGATTATACCATATTTTTTATTATCCATTGTTTTAACCTCTTAACATTGTCCTTGTATATAGCTTATAACATTCTGATTATGACATGCCTGACATGCATTAGAGAATGTCGTTTGAATAGGATTGCAAGGAGTAGTAAAACATTGTACTTGTACTTTTGCACAAACGGGTGTATAATCTGTCGTGCAAATTGATGTTTGTACTTTATCTGCTGTTGTGCAAGTAAATTCTTGTGTTTGTAATATAGGTTTGTTTATAAGATAAAAAATCATTATAATTCCTATAATAAAAATAAATATTAGTCCAAAATTAGAGTTTGCCATTTTAACCTCTCAATGATATAAAATTAACTAACATATGAAATGCTACCATTTCAAATAATTGTTTACTAATAAATGCTAAAGCTATTGATAATGCTGCAAATACAGCAGTAACATAGAATGCTGTAGGACCTTGAGCAAATTTAGCTGATAAATGAAAAACTGAGAATGTTATTGATATTAATGTAAACACCCATAATAATTTTTGTGGTGTTGGCTTAATATCCTCTTTTTCTCTTAAAGCAACCAATGTTATTAATGTTACCATAACGCCAAAGAATAACATTGATTCAACAGGTGGAACAATGCCTATTAACATTATTTTATTAAATAATGGGTCAGAATTAAGTAGTGGTAATTGAGATTGTATTAATTGAAAAACACTTTGAGAAGCAGAAGATGTACTTTGTATGATGAAATTACCAACAAACCAGAAAATGCCTAAAGCACCACCAATAAGTGCAAGACTAAATAACCAGTCATTACCTTTCTTTATAAATGTTCCAGCTATTGTATTTTTTATATTTGTGTTTGCTGCAATAATAAAAGTACCTACAAAAAAAGCCATAACCATTACAGAAAAGATATTACCATATTGTTCATTAACATTAATTTGGAAGAAAGATAACGTTATTAAAAGCATGAAAACTATAATCCATTCAGTTTTAAATTCTTTAATGTTTTCTACAAATGAACTCATTTCATCACCTTGGTTTTTAAAAAAAAAGAAAAAAAAGAAAAAAATGTTTTATTTGAGTTTAGCTGACATAGAACACTTCAGTAACAATATTTGCTGTTCCGTCAACAACTTCTGCTCCATTCTGGTCTTCTAAACCATATGCAAATGAGCCAGTATCGGTATTTACATACCAATCAGCACAGTTAATATACGTTGTTATAACAGAAGCACCAGAATTTGTTGGTTCTACATTTTTTACATCAACATGCAAAGTTGTTTGAAGTTGTTGTGCATTTTCAAGAGTTCCAAGTTGGTATGACCTCAACGTGTTTGCAACATTAAGAACATTAATGAATGTTGGGTTTGAAACTTTTGTTTTTCCAGCTACACTTATTTCATCATATGTTGATGAATTGTAGTCAATTGTCATTACACAATCTTTTCCACCTTTCTTTGATAGAGGTGTTATCTTCAAGTCTATATCTTTTATGTCATTTGCTGCAAGTGTCTGATTATCAGTTATTGCGTTTAAGTTACCATTATTACTATTAAACAACTGTATCGTTACATCAGCATCTGCATCAAGGTCGTTCAATACAAGAGCATCTTCTCTGTTACCTGTACCACAAATCATAGTTTTGCTTCCATGAAAGTCAGAATAAACTGAACTATTGGTAACATATTCCACTGTATCTCCTACTGCTACATTGATTGCTGTTCCAAGTGTTCCTACTTGTACTGCACCATTATTTATCTTGTATAGATACGTTCCAGCTATTGATGTTCCTGGAATATATTTATCTGCCATATACATGGTAAATTGTGGTGTCAAACTACAACCTGTATTTACTACTGGTCCTGGTGGCTGTGGTGCAGGTGTCTGGGCTGCTGGTTTGTTCATCATCATTACTAGTGCAATTACTGCAACTACAGCAACAATACCCATTAGACCCATTTTTTCTCCTTTTTTGTTTCTAAACATTTTGGGTTTTCCCTCCTTAGATTTTATTTTCTATTGCTTGTTTTATTAGTTCACAAACCAAGTTATCACTGAGTTTTAAGAGAAATAGTTTTTAATCACAAAAAATTGTTTTTTTAATATAGTTGTCAAGTCAGTTTAGACTGTTACAAACAATATGATGTTGTTTATAAGATAACTAATATATAAATGTTTCTATTGATTATTGTGTTTTTTATATTGATATAATAGTATTCTTAACCAATTTATTATTAGATTTAAGACGCCTATAAAGATTAATATATAAACAAATATATTCCACCATGTTGGTAGATTGCAAATTGAAGTTGATGGTTGACAAATTAATTCTTTTGCATATTCGCTTTGTATGCAAACTGAAGAATTATATGTACAAGATAAAAAATGATTACGTGCAAAATAATATATAGCTACACATAATAATGGTATGGAATAAATCAAATTATGTGGATGAAGTAACTTTTTCTTAATTTTTTCTTCCCAAAAAAAATATGTTATGTTCATTTTTTATCACCAGTGCCATATTGTGCGTTCATAAAATTATCTTGCATTACAGGTCGTAATACGCCTTTTTTGAATGCTTGAGTATATTTCATATCTAATAAGTATTCTTTGAAAACGCTTTCTTCTCCTGTTAATTTATAATCAACTTCTTCAACAGATATTATATTACCTGCGATACTATTATCTGTATCTTGGCTTTGCATACGTACTAATAATCTTTCTTTTTTTCCTAACGGATATTTTATGTCAACTTCAAAATGATAAACAGGCGTATTTCCTTCAATCCAGTCACAACCTCGACCATACCGAATATCTATCTGATTAGTGCTTGATTCATAACCAATCTTAGGTAAATAATCTTTTAAATAATAATTCAATATATGAAGACATTCTAGACGTGACAATTTCTTATTTATGCTTTCTTTTTTTGTTTGACCGAAAAGCCAAAGTAATAATAAACCAATACCTATTATGAAGACTTTATTCCAAAATGTCCAACAACCTTCAGGAGTACCGTCAACCTTGCATGTAGTCTTAAAAAATAATGAATATAATATAATTAATGCAACTATTGATTGGACTACCCAGTGACTGTTTTGTACTTTCTCAAAAAAAGTAAACTCTTTTTCACCTTCTAAGAGTTTTGCTTTTTGAAGTCCTTCTTTTGCTGTTTGGTCCATTTGCAATTATTTCCTCATACTCTTTTAATTGTTGTTTTCTGAATCTTTGTTTATTAATATCATATATTGACCAAAAGATTATTGATAATAAAAAAAATATAATCCATAAAGTTAATTCGTTCATATTACCCCTCAAGAATATCTTTTATTCTTTTACGTTTTAACACACGTATCTTAAATTCATATTTTGGAAGTTTAATGTTTCTTGTTAGTTTTGAATCACACCTGTCACATGCATATTTATCACGTGGTAATCTATATTCAATAAGTTTTGTTTTATTACATTTTTTGCATCTAGTCTTTGTTTCGTTTATATTACCGCAAGATGTACAATAATAGCATTCTTTACAAACAACGTAAGGTGCATAAACTTTAATCATTGATATGTTACTAACTTCAAAGATGTCAGGGATAGATTTTAATATATTATAAAATGAATTAATATCACTAAAATTATCAATATCGCTTCTGACATAATATGTATCTTCATTATTACTAAGTAATGTTAATAATTTATAAGATAACATTTCTTGATATTTAGGTAAAACATCGACATATACTTTCTTGCCAATGTTTTTATCATAAGCTAAATATTTCTTTATTACTAAATTAATCTTTTGACCTGAAGAAAATTTACAGTTCAAAATACCACCTTGTGTATTATTAAGTAATATTAATTGATTACTTTTATATCTTTGACAATCAGCCTTAGTTTCTTCGTCTGGTTTTTTATTATAACATTCACAAATATTATCGTTACATGTTATGCATTTAGGAGATTGACTCATTTTTATTATCACCCATTATATCTTCTATTTTTATTTCTTCATCATTTTTTGCTGGTTTTTGTTCTACTGGTTCTGGCGTCTCTTCAATCTTTAACTTTCCTTTCTTAAATGCGTTCCAATTATTTGCTGAGATTGATTTAAACTCGTCCCATTTTTGTTCATTAACAAAACCCTCTTTAGCAAATAATTCTTGTTTAAATTGTGACCAAGTAGCTAAAAACTCATTACGATTTAAAGAATAAAAATGTCGTAAAGACATCTTCTTATTTTTTAGATATAGCCTTAATTCACCGTCTAATTCTTGCATAGTAATTTCAAACGGGTCTTTATTTTTATTTTCCAAAATCTCACTAGTACTTCGTTCAGTTATGACAATCTTCTTTTTTGAGATTTCTTTAATAACGTGATGTGCTGTTACTTTCATCATAGTCCTTATAATATCTTCATCAATAAGCATAAGATTTAATACTGATTCTTCCCAATCTGCAACCTTAACATTCAAGTCTTGAACAGTTTGTTCTATACGTGTCGGCATTTGATACATCTTACGTCGTTCAATACCAAGCCTCGCAAAAAGACCTTTCTGTGGATGAGATAATTCAATATAATTCTGCATGAAAGTCTGATGCGTATTAATCCTATGCTGGCTTATACCTGCTAATGTATTAAACACTTTAAGATAATTAGCATCTTCTTCTACCACAGAAAAATCAACGCTTTGGATACTACATTCTTTTGAAATGAACTCTTTCCAGATATTAATTAGGTCAAGACCGCTTTTCTTATAATTATCCAAATCTTTTATTTTATGGAAATCTGACATTAAATCACCTTAATTATTATTATTAAAATTTATATCATGGTCATAAAAAAATAAATCACATTTACGACAATAGCAAAGATTATTTTCACCACGTTTCTCAATATCAATATTACACATTGGGCATGTTGTTGTACTACTCATTTACATCTTCACCTTCTAATTTTTTATTTTCTATAGCCTCTTGTTCATTAAAAGATTTCATCTTTAATGTTTTATTAAGCTTATTTTCTCTCTTAGCAACCTCTGTCCTTAACTCAATAAACTGGCTATTATCTTCTAATAATACATTCACTAAATTACTTAATATGTCTAATCTTTGAACTAATGTTTTATTTTCCATTGCTAAACTTTTTGCATACCATGTATTAATATCATCTTCATGGTTGAAACCTGTAAAACAAATTCTGAATACTGTGTCAAAATTAAAATTGAATGATTTTTGTGGACAAAATATCTCAGGATATTCCATCTTAACATAAACTACTTCTTGCTCTAATTGATATATTACAAGTTTCCCGTTTACATCACAAGAATTATTTAATATGACATGATGATATTTTTGTTTTAGTATCTCATTAACAGCTAAGACAAAAACCAAGATTTTATTACCTTCTCTATCAATCTTTGGGGGTAATTCTGATACAATCCTTGCATACCCGCCTAAACCACCACAAAAGATTAAAATCTCTTTCTTGTGTTCTATTGTAGTCTTGTTTTCACGAAATTGTGTTGCCATTTTATTCAATTTTTATATTATTTAATAAATTTAAACCTAAAAATACAAATATAAAAAAAAAACCTATTGTATAAAGTATTGCAAAGGTATTATCAAAAAAAGTGTTTATAGATATTACCCATATTAATACAGTAATAAGTGCTACTACAACTGCACTTAAAAAATATAAAATTAGTAGTTTTGATGATTTCATTTTTACATATTCTCAACTATATCACTATCATTAGGAGAATATTTCTTTGATTTTTTTTCTAAACTAAATTTCCAGTAGCCTACAGCTAATATGAAAAGTACCCAACCAAGATATAAAAAAGATGAAGGTTTATTAGCTAAGATAGCAGCGTTAACTTCTATCTTACATTGGTCTGCTGTTTTCATATTATTCTTTTCCATATTACACATCATTAAAGATGTCTGGCATGATGTAGAGTTCTGGAATAATGAATCATCTTTAACCTTTAAATCATCATATTGTTTTTGTAGGTATGTAATCTGTGTATTGATGTTATCTAAACTTAATTTTCTTGATTCACATAACACCGCATCATATGTAAGATTTTTTGCGTCAGATAATATCCTAAGATTATTATTTTGCCATTCATTCATAAACCCAAAATATCTTCCACATTGATAACTTACGTTCAGTACAATATCTTGCATTGGAACATAAGTAGAACCAGTACTTACTTGAGTAACAGAACCAACAGCAGTATTACTTACAGTCATTGTATAATTATAAATCAATGTTTCCTGAACAAGATTATCCCATTGATATATAATATCAACTGTTAAATCATAATCATCACGTTCTGCATTAGAAGGGATTATAATAGTATATTCAACAGTCTGCATATCATCAGCATTAACCTTAAATGATTCGCTTGTTTCTTTTACATCAGCACCATCATCAATATTTTCAATAACTGATTTTAATCTGAGTTTTTTGACGTTCATTGATAAGTTTACGTTCTCAAATTTATATTCCATTATTAATGTACCGCCAGCCTTAATCTTAAAATCCCCGCCATCTTCATCAACACCTGAAAGTTTTATCCTTTCGCCTGCATCACCTAAAGTATAGAATTTCACACTATAAACATTTAAGTCAGAAGCATAAGCTATGTTTAACATAAATATGCTTAATAATATTAAGATAATTATTTTTCTCATTAAAATCCACCTTTTTTAGCTATTTGTTCTTTTTTTTCTATTGGTAAATTTATAAACCAATTATTGATATTTTCAATTCTTCTTTTGGCAGCAGTATAATTTTGATTTTGTTTATAGAAGAAATAAAACTTAAAGAAGATTATAGAACCAAATAAGATTGCTGTAGCAGAAAATAATATTGTATGTTCTGATTCAGTTACAAACTTTCTAGTTATTGACAATAATAATAACAATATCAAAATAGTATATATTGTAACTGAAACCATTCGTGCTTCTATCCTTTTTAAAGAATTATATTTTTCTATTTCCATAATTCATCATCCTCGTTTTGTTCAATTATTTTACCAAAGACTTTACCTTCTTCATTAATAAAATATTCATTACATCGTTTGCATAATAACCTAAACTCTGCTAATCTTGTATCTTCTCTAAGTTTATGCCCGCATTTTGGACACCATTTCTTTACTTGTTGCCATCTTTGATTATTTAGTTTTAATGAACTTGTCATTTTATGTATATACACCTCTATCTTGTAATGTTATATCAACTTTTGTTTTCTTATGCGGTTGATGAGTATTACATAATGGTGGAACTAATTGACCACGATATACTCTTCTACATTTACTTTTTGGAAGTTTTCTACCATACCTATCATAAACAACAAAAGGTGTTTTTGATACAATAATAAAATTTAATGGTTGCATATGGTCAATACCATCAAGTTCTTTTGAATTAATATCAAACATCTTTATTATTTCTTTACGTTCATCAATATGTGCTAATCTTGTGCATACTCCTACGCCTGTCATTTTTTTTACAGGTTCATCAAGATTTTTTATTAACTGGATATTATATAATGGGTATATGTCCAGTGGTCTTCCTTGCCTAAATAAATCTAAGAATGCTTCAGATAATGAATCTTTTGCACCTCTTCCCACCATATGAATATCTCCTAATTCATCAGCTGCAACCCACATACGAACTCTTTTACTTGGGTCTTTTGCTTCTTGGTATCTTGATAAAATCCTGAACCATTCAGCAAATAAAGGTTTAAACCATGAATAACTTTTTGCTTTTGATGTATTAATGTTTGGTACTAATCCTGCTTCCATACAAATAAAAATTGGATGTCCTTGACTTACTAATCTATTATTTTTATATAATGACCAAACAACTTTACCACCCCAACTTACATCTAAACATTTTGCATCATAGAATGTATGAAATAATCCTGCCCATTTTCCAATCATGCCATCCCAACCTTTAATACCTTGACTTTCTAATTCTTCTCTTAATATTGAGACAATCTCATCAACAGATTTACATTTACTTAATCCTTCTTTAAACTGTGATAAATACTTTGCAGATTTGTCAAGTTCAAATGTTGTACCTTTAAATATTTCTTGCCAACGTTCAAGCAAAATCTCAAACGGGAACGGTAGAATGAAATCAAAAGAATCATCAAGATTATATTTATTTATATCTTTTGAAGCAAACCAAAAATTTACAATAGGCATTGGTTTAGGAGTTTCACCTAACCATTCAACCCATTTCTTAAAATTAATAAACTTTACAGGTAATGCACAATTAAAATATTGATTTAAAGGGTCATTAATATTGATTATCATATCATTTGTCTTTTCTATAACACGACTCATTACTGATGTCATTGCTACTGTTTTTCCACCACCAGGCATACCATAAAAACCTATCCTGTTAACATCTGAACTATCTGTAGGAATACAAACTAATTCTTTATTATCTGAAAAAATTAAAGGTATTTCAGGGATTACAACTTCTTTATAATCTTCTATCTTTTCACCATATAATTTATTTTTTTTTAATTTATCAAATGTATTATCTAACCAATCAGAGTTCTGTCTTAACAAAGCCCATTCCAAAGGATGTTCAGGATAATTTTCATCTTTTATTATAGGTTTTTTTTGGTAATACTTCTTTTTAGAGAATCCATATGTATTATTCCAAAATATTGTAGGACCTTTTAAGCGTAACCAGTTTTCTTCTGGATTAATTTCTATAACTACACTATCTGGAACTTTCTGGATTTCTGAAATAGAATTTGATGCATTAGATATTTTATATGATATTGTATGTCCTTTCTTTCCAAACTTAGAAGAAATTTTTTTATCAACTACAAATTGTGTTATAACAAAACCATAATCCTTTAATTCATCATAAGATATATATCTTTTAGATATTGTCTTTCTATAAAAATCTTTTCCTTCGGTAATCTTTGTTTGAACTCTTGATAAAGTATAATCTTCTTCTGTGGGCTTACCTTGCCAATTAAATAGTTTTTTACCTGTATTCTTTTCAATGATGGAATAACCATTCATTTTAAGATACAGTGTTGCATATTTATATTGCCAATCTCTCATTGTTTATTTTTTAAAAATGTTTTTTAATTAAAATTGGACATTGGTTGCAAAAGAAGAGAAACATAGTTTAGTTTTGTGAGTGAGAAACTATTTTTTTTCAAATGCAACCTCTGTCCATATCTATACAAATTTATCTATTGCTGGCGAGTTTAGTTCTTCAGATATTTTCTGTAATTTTTCTTGGTACGCCATATATTTAACATATTCTTCATTATATTTTTTTTGAGTATCTTCTACTAATTTTGCCAACTTTCTACATTCATAATAAGATTCATTATTTGCTTGTTCAATTTTTGTGTATAAATCTCTCAACCTGTCTTGTCTTGTCCTTGATTTAATCAGGCTTTGAAATTCATCTTCTAAATCTTTCTGAAAAAAAGGTGATGGTTGTGTTTTTACTGGTTGTTCTTGTTTTTTTGAATCTAATGTTTTTTTAAGTTTTCTTTTTTCAAAAAAAGATGTAACTTTATTATGAATAAAAAAAATATAAATAAAAAAAATAAAAATAAAAAAAATAAAAATGTTTGACGGTGTTAAAACTTCAAATATCTTAACTCTCGTCTCCTCTGGAATCTGAATCATTTAATACACCCTTATGTTCTTTATAATATCTTTTCCTATACTGTTTAGCTTTCTCACGTTTATCTTCAAGTTTTTTTAATTCTTCTTCGCTGATAGATTCTTTATCATCTTCATCATCAAGATTGTCTTTGCCAGATAAAACTAATATTCCTTTCTTTAATCTGGTACATTCGTCAACTAAATCATCATAATCATGTTTAGTTGAAGTTAACTGTTTTTTTCTTAGCTTATATTGTCTTCTTAGAAATTCTAGAGGGGTATCCTCTTTTGTAGGTGTTTCTTCTGGTTGAATAACCATTTTTAATTTACCTCCGTTTTTAATATATTTTTTTAATCAATCTAACATATTATCTTTTAATAATTTATTTTTTTTATTTAATGGAACATCAAAATGACATTTTGGACAACATGCTCTTGGATATTTTTTATTAAATAACCCAAATCCCTTATAGTCCCATGAATAAAAACAATTTTGACAAATGAGAGTAATTACCATTTTTTAATACGTAAGTAAGTTGTATGGTTAAACTAGAATAATTAGTATATAAATGTTTTGTTTTATAGTAAGAACTTGTATAACATAGTTTTAAGATAGTTATAGACCTTATGCTTATTGCCTTTATAAATAAAAAGAGTGTGTATTCGTGTGTACGATTACACATTTATGTGTAATCGTGTGTATAAATACACATGCGGTATGAACAGTTCATACCTAGTATGAATAGTTCATACTTTTAACAAAAACATTAATTAATAATTAAAATGTTTAATTACTTATTAAAGTTTATAATAGAAGGAACGTACCACGTCAAACTTAATCTGCCTGTTATAGAGCTTCTTACTTTAACACCTTCAACTAAACAACCATCATTAAATAACTCGTTTCTTCTGCCAGTCACAACATTGATTTTTAAGTTAGTATATTGGCTACATTCTAAATCTGTACTTAATGGATGCTCTTTAAAAAAACGAAAAACAATTTCTTGTTGTTCAGATAACAAACCTTCCTCAATAATTTCTTTATATGTTTTTATGCTTGTTTCTCTTACCATTTTGATTTCCTCTTTATTTCTTCTTGCTCTTCCTCATAAATTAATTGCTCAATAATATTACAACAACCACAACATCTATTATTTGGAGATGGACATCTATCTTTAATCCTGTTTAAAATATTTTTATATTGCATCATTATTATTCACCCGCACTATTGCTGCTTTAGTTAAAACCACACTATGACGGCTTTACACTTTCAAAAGCTATTACCTTGTTTAGATGTTTACATAAAAACTTATTAGATAAACAGTTACAAGGTTTAATACCATAGTTAATTTTATCTAAGTTAACCTCATAATACTTATCTTGTTTTGAAGATAGTACTAGATATATTTTTTTCTCCTTGACAATGATTTCTTCTTTCTGCATTTTTTACAATAAACTTGATTGCCATTCTCTCTAATAAAAATAATATTACACCATCCACAACGACGTTTAACTAATATCTTTTTATAATAATTTGACATCATTTATCTCCCAAAAAAATTGTCCCATTCTTTGATTAACTTTGTTTTATCATAGCCATTCATTTCAGCCATATAAAGTAAAAATACAAGATGATGTTTATGTTCTTCACTGCCATAATATTCTTGCTCACGAAGTTTACGTAACTTCTCACAATCTTCTATAGTTAATATTGGTTTGTTATTCATCTTTACTACCTCAATACATATAACAAAATCTAAAAGAGAATAATACAAAAACAACAATAAGTAATAAAATAAGTATGGTATGTAATCTCATTTCTCAAACACCTCTATTCTTATATCT
>Ga0172375_10001159_pt1 | contig 42404 bp, 35 predicted proteins | sample LakKiv1m_FD_114537 | JGI IMG/M metagenome (GOLD analysis project Ga0172375, IMG submission 114537) | Freshwater microbial communities from Kabuno Bay, South-Kivu, Congo - kab_092012_11.1m | ecosystem: Environmental > Aquatic > Freshwater > Lake | place: Democratic Republic of the Congo... | reverse complement strand
CAAGAGTGAACCACCTGATCCCTTCCCGAACTCAGAAGTGAAACCTCTTAGCGCTGATGGTAGTGTGGGGTTACCCATGTGAGAGTAAGTCATCGCCAGCTCATTATTCAAAATCCCCCGAGCTTAAACAGCAGGGGGATTTTTTATGGGCGTAATTTCTAGTTTCTACATCTACGCCTTGATTGCGTTTTTTAGCTTTTATGACACAATTTTTACATTTATTTGCAAATTTGTGTGGTAGAAGTTGTCATTTAAGCCTGTCTTAAAAATTGCAATAATGAAGCTTTTATTTCACTGTTTTGTAATATAAAAAATTAAAAAAATAGAATAAATTTCCACTAATTATAAGATTTATAAGTAAATTTTCTGCGCTGAAATTGAGCTTTATTGCTAAATTAAATCTGATTTTTAAGAAAAATTTATCATTTAGACCTTTTATCCATAGACAAAAAATGAATAATCATTCATTTTATAGACAAAAGTGAATTATTGTTCATTTTTTTATATTAAGAATAAAATCTCACAATTGGAGGTGAGGATTAATGACAGCAACAACAATGAATGTGAATGCTGTAGTGGACAAGGCGAAGTTCAAACCTTTTCATTTAAACGTCGTACTCTGGTGTTTATTTGTAGTCATCTTTGACGGTTATGACCTGGCGATTAATGGCGTAGCCCTACCACTACTGATGCAAGAATGGAATATGACTGCTGTGCAAGCAGGCATGTTGGCCAGTACCGCCCTGGCCGGAATGATGTTCGGTGCCATGTTTTTTGGCATGCTGGCCGATAAGATTGGCCGTAAAAATGTTATTTTAATTTGTGTGACCTTATTTAGCGGTTTTACCTTCTGGGGTGGTTTTGCGTCTAACCCGACCGAATTTGGGATTTTACGCTTTATTGCCGGTTTAGGGATTGGCGGGGTGTTACCGAATCTGGTGGCCTTGACTTCTGAATATGCACCACAAAAACTGCGCAGTACCTTGGTGACCACCATGTTTAGTGGTTATGCGGTCGGCGGTATTATGGCTGCGTTACTGGGTGCCTGGTTAACTCCAAGTTTTGGCTGGGAAGTGATGTTTTATATCGCGGGTATTCCACTGTTGCTGTTACCGATCTTGTGGAAGTTTTTACCTGAATCATTGACCTTTTTAGTGAAAAAACAGCAGGATGAAAAAGCACGCCAGATTATTCAGAAAATCACGCCAGAAGAAAAAGTCAGTGCGCAGACCCAGCTGGTCTTAAATGAAGTACAGGTGCCGGATGCCTCTATTGCCGCTTTATTTAAGCAAAACCGTGGCATGAGTACCTTATTGTTCTGGTGCTGCTTCTTTATGTGTTTATTGATGGTCTATGCACTGGGCAGCTGGTTACCAAAACTGATGATGGCCGCTGGTTACTCACTGGGCAGCAGCCTGATGTTCCTGATGTCGATGAATATTGGTGCAGTAATTGGTACCATTGGTGGCGGGATTCTGGCAGACCGTTTCCATTTAAAACCTGTGATTATTGGCATGTTCCTGATGGGGGCTGTGGCGCTGGTTGGATTAGGCTTTAACTCGCCACAACCGGTGATTTACCTACTGGTGGCGCTGGCTGGGGCTTCCGCAATTGGCAGTAGTATTCTGCTATACAGCTTTGTAGCGCAGTATTATCCGCTGGCGGTACGTTCAACCGGGATTGGTTGTGCCTCTGCGGTTGGTCGTGTGGGGGCAATTGTCGGCCCGATTATTATTGGGGTGTTATTGGGCATGGAATTACCGCATAAACTGAATTTCTTGGCGGTGGCAATTCCAGCGGTGATTGGTGCAATTGCAGTTGCCCTGATTCGTATCCAGAAAGCCTCAGAGCCGGTTACCGAAACGCCACCGGTGGTGTCTAAGGCCACTCGCTCTTATAGCTAAACCGATGTAATTCATCTAAACCAACAAAAAGCCTCAGTAGAGGCTTTTTGTTTAAAGGTTGTCCCGTCCTAAATAAAGTTGACACTTTCTAAACCTAAATTTGGAGAGTGCAATGAAAACAATCATCAAGAGAACCCAACGAGATTATAGCCTCGCCTTTAAATTGTTAGTTGTAGACCAGGTTGAAAATGGTGAAATGACTTATAAACAAGCACAGGATCACTATGGTATCCAAGGATGTTCCACCGTTTTAGTTTGGCTTAGAAAGCATGGTAGATTAGATTGGAGTAAAGGTTCCCCTTTTTCAAATGGAGTACAGGCCATGTCTGATCCACTTCCTTTAACCCCTGAACAACGTATCAAACAATTAGAAAAAGAATTGCTCGATACCCAAAGAAAAGCTGAGTTCTTTGGAGCTGTCATTGATGTACTTGAAAAAGAATACGGAGTAAAACTCGTAAAAAAGCCAAAAGGTATATTATCTGCCAGAAGCAAAAAGAAGTAGGCTTGAGCGTTTCACAGTGTTGTCGCTATGCTGGCTTTAGTCGACAAGCATTCTATAAGCAGTGTAAACATGCGGCTTTAAAAGCTGATCAAGATCGTTTAATTCTTCGCCATGTACATTTACAACGTGCTTTACATCCACGGATGGGCACACGTAAATTACATTACTTATTACAGCATAAAGCCCACATACAGGTTTGCCGTGATCATCTGTTTAGGTTGCTGAAAGAACAGCGATTACTAATACAACCAAAACGAGCGTATCATAAGACAACACAAAGTCATCACCGCTTTCATTGTCACCCTAACTTGGTCAAGAACGGGCAATTACAAGTAGAGCGCATTGAACAACTCTGGGTGTCTGATATCACTTATTTACCCTTACAGGAGGGTGAAGCGTATCTGAGTTTAGTGACAGATGCCTGTTCGAGAAAGATCGTCGGTTATCATGTCCATACCGACTTAACGGCATTCTCGGTATTACAAGCATATAAGCAGGCGTTGAAACAGCGGCATGATGTAGGAGAGCTCATTCATCATTCAGATCGAGGAATACAGTACTGTTCCAAGCTTTATCAGGCGCTGCATGTTAAATATGGGGTCACCTGTTCTATGACAGATGGCTATCTTGCGAAACGATGTTTCTCATATCAGAATGCATTAGCAGAACGAGTCAATGGCATCCTGAAAAATGAGTATTTACTTCGCAAGCCTAAGGACTTACATGAAGCAAAAAAGTGGGTGGCAGATTCGATTCGTATGTACAATCATTACAGGCCACATCAGGCCTTAAACTATAAAACGCCCGATGAGGTACATCGAGCGTTTTATTAAAAATAAGTGTCAACCTATTTTAGGACTAGACAGGTATAAAGATGATTTGCCTGGCTTAGAAATGTGCTTCCAGCCCGAGATAAGGACCTTTAAAATCCAGCTGGATATTACGTTCATCACCTTCGTTCAGTTCCACATCTAAAATGCGGTAACCGGCTTTCAGGCCGACATCGACCAGTAAATTATCAATAAAATTATATTTCAGTTCTGCTTGTGCATCGCTAATGACAGTATCATCAAACTTGGCATAGCTGGCTTCGGCTTTGGCACTTAAACCGGTAAAAGGCAGTTTTACCCCAGCTTCAGCATACAGCATTGGCAAGGTTTCACTGACCTGTTCCACTTCGGTTAAATTCTGCTGCACTGTACCGTCCAGTACCTTGGCACCTACACCAATATCGGCACTGACAATATTGTCCAGAATTTCGTAATAGACAATGAAGTCGGAATAAACGAGATCAATCCGCTCCATTTTTTCATTCAAAACTTCGCGTTCCGATTCTGCCTCAAGTGTGCTGTGCTTGATTTTGACATTTGGTAATAACGGTACTGGATGTTCAACCGCCAAGGCAAAAGACAAACTGGCGTCATCTTTCATCTCGGGCTGGCCCAAGGCACTCGATAAGTCACTGTTATACTTCCAGTAATCGACGCTACCTTTTACACCAATAATATCGGCCTGTGCGGCGCTAAAACAGCCAAGACCGAGGATGAAACACAATGCTGGACGTGTACGCATAAAAATCCCTGTAGAGCTTGTATATTCTCAGAATAAATTTATTGTGGAGGATGGAACCGGGAAACATCTCGGCGCATCATATCGGGAATTGGTATAAATTGCATTGACGCATCATGCAAAAAATAGAGGACCTGTACATGGCTACGCACACTGATCATCCGCACGATTATCCTTTATATCTGGCTGGACAGCCGCATGTGACCGGCCAGTGGCTAGAGGTCGAAGATAAGTATCTGCAGCGCTGTTATGCACGTGTGGCACTGGCCGATGCAGAGACGCTGGAGCAGGCGATTCAGGCCGCAGTCCAGGCGGAAGCGGCGATGGAGACGTTAAAACCGTTTCAGAAACAGAAAATCCTGCTGCATTGTGTGCAGCGTTTTCAGGAATGCCGGGCCGAGCTCACCGAACTGCTGATTATTGAAGGCGGTAAACCGAAAAGGGCTGCCGCTGCGGAAGTAGAGCGGTTAATCAATACCTTCCAACTGGCTGCAGATGCGGTAACCCAGATGGATCAGGGCCGGATGATGCCATTGGCGGTGACTGCCGCGGCTTGCAGTTATCAGGGCATCAGCAAACAGGTACCAATTGGCGCGGTATCGCTGATCAGTCCGTTTAATTTCCCTCTGAATTTGACCGCCCATAAAATTGCACCCGCGATTGCTGCCGGTTGTCCCTTTGTTTTAAAACCGGCCAGCCTGACGCCGATTTCTGCCTTAAAAATTGCCGAGATTCTGGCAGAAACCGATTTACCGGCCGGGGCCTTTTCGGTATTGCCCTGTCCGCGTGAGCAGGCCGATGTGCTGGTCACCGATGACCGCTTTAAACTGCTGAGCTTTACCGGTTCTGATGTGGTGGGCTGGGATATGAAAGCGCGTGCCGGACGTAAAAAGGTCACGCTGGAGCTGGGCGGCAATGCTGCCGTGATGATTGAGGCCGATACCGAGGTCAATGATGCGCTGGTTGACCGGTTAATTGGCGGTGCCTATAACCATGCCGGACAGGTGTGTATTAGTGTGCAGCGTATTCTGGTGCATCGCGCGATTTACACACAGCTTAAAGATAAACTGGTCAGCCGTTTACAGTCATTACGGGCGGCTGATCCGCGGCTGGACAGCGCTTTGGTCGGGCCAATGATTAAAGAAAACGAAGCCGTGCGCCTGAAAAAATGGCTGGATCAGGCCGTGGCAGAAGGCGCGACGGTACTGGTGGGCGGCGAACAGCAGGGGGTGATGTTCGAGCCGACACTACTGGAGCAGGTTTCGCCAACATCGGAAATTTACCAGAATGAAGCTTTTGGTCCGGTGGCTATTCTGGAGCCGTATGAACAGTTTGAGCAGGGCATTGAACGGATTAACCAGAGCCGCTTTGGTTTGCAGGCCGGGGTCTATACCCAGAATCTGCAGCAGATGCTATATGCCTGGGACCAGCTGCATGTTGGCGGGGTAATTATTAACGATATTCCATCGTTCCGGGTCGATAATATGCCGTATGGCGGGGTCAAAGATTCAGGTCTGGGCCGTGAGGGAATTCAATCGGCAATTCGTGATATGCAGGAAGAACGTTTACTGGTGATCCATCAACCAGGTTGATGGCTTGGGGATGCATCAAGGGCAATATTGAACTTGATGCATCCTTATCTATAGATCACGGCAATCTATTTATTAAACAGGCCTCTGAAGAAAGCGCTGCGGGTAGGCGATAGGCATTTTATATCATCGGGTATAAATGACCGTTTAAAGGATGGCAATTGAGTTTTCAGTTTTACTTCATGATATATTCCAAAAAGTTTGGTAATTCATAACCAAAATTGTACAATAAATAAGCTGATTAATTGAGCGGTTGAATCAGGATAGATTATAAAAAACCAAGATTTGGAGCAGAAATTACAGAATAATTTTTTAAAAGTGAGTATTGTTGAACCATATAAAAGGGAGTCTTCACGATGCACTTTAAGCAAGTTTTCGTCATCCACTCCCTGTTTGTCATTTAGAAACCAGTACCCAAAAGGTCAAGGCTAAATCAAACACTCAAGATTAATATTGCATGGTGCTTTTTTGCTTGCGAGAAAACCACATAAAAAGCAGTGAAAAAAGCATCTAGGTTTAGGTGTTTTATGTCAGGAAATCGTGAAAACTGGTCCGCGCGATCAGGCTTTATTATTGCAGCGATTGGTTCAGCTGTAGGCTTGGGGAATATTTGGCGTTTTCCCTATGTGGCTTACGAAAATGGTGGTGGTGCCTTCTTGGTGCCGTATCTGGTGGCAATTTTTGCTGCCGGTTTGCCGTTATTATATTTAGATTACGCGGTCGGACATAAGTTCCGTAAAGCGCCGCCACTGGCATATAAAAAGCTCATGAACAGTGAGTCCTTGGGCTGGTGGCAGGTGATGGTGACCCTGGTCATCGGGATTTACTATGCCAGCGTTCTGTCCTGGGCCGGTAGTTATATGTACTACGCAATTGGCCAGAAATGGGGGGCAGACACCCAGGCCTTCTTCTTTAATTCCTATTTGCAAAATGGCGAAGGGCTGGCCTTGGGTTTTGTACCGACCTTATTCTTTGGTCTGGTGATTGTCTGGGCAGTGGTGATGTTCATTCTTTACGGCGGTGTACGTCGTGGTGTGGAACTGGCTAATAAAATCTTTATGCCGTTACTGGTGGTACTGTTCACGATTCTGGTGATTCAGGCGATCCGTTTACCGGGCGCAACCGCAGGTTTAAATGCCTTCTTCACTCCGAACTGGGAAGCGATGGGCAACTATAAAGTCTGGCTGGCCGCATTTGGTCATATCTTCTTCTCGCTGTCTGTCGGCTTCGGGATCATGCTGACCTATGCCTCGTATTTAAAGCGTAAAACCAATATGACCGGCTCCGGTGCGGTGGTTGCGCTGGCCAACTCGTCTTTTGAAATTCTGGCCGGTATCGGGGTATTTGCGGCTTTGGGCTTTATGGCGTTCAGCTCAGGCTCAACCGTGGAAGAAGTGGTATCTGGCGGTATTGGTCTGGCCTTTATTGCCTTCCCGAAAATTATTTCCAGCATGGGCGCAGGCGGCGACTTATTTGGCTTCCTGTTCTTCGCCTCGTTGACCGTTGCCGGGATTACTTCGATGGTCAGTATTCTGGAAGTGCCGATTTCAGCTTTCCAGGACAAGTTAGGCTGGTCACGTAAAAAATCGGTTAGCATTATTGCCGGTGGTTCCGCCATTGTTTCGACCCTGATTTTCTCGACCCATAGCGCGATTACCTTTGTCGACATCATTGACTACTTTGCCAATAACATTGGTATTGTGGGTGGTGGTTTACTGTCGATTATTCTGGTGTCATGGTTCCGTCGTCCGCTATTGTCACAGTTACAGGCGCATATCAACCAGTATGCCAGTATTAAACTGGGTGTCGGCTGGAACTTCCTGTTAACCGTTGTGACTCCATTATCGTTGCTGGTGGCTTTAGGCCTAACCATCAAGTCGATTGTTGCAGAAGGTTATGGCGGTTATCCGGCTGAAATCTTATGGCTGGTAGGTGGCGGTACGCTGGCCCTGTTTATTGTGGGTGCCATTGTACTGAGCTGTCTGAAAGACAAAGTCCCGGAAGAGGAGAACTAAGATGAATACTGAAGCAATTATCATGATGATCATCTCGACTGTCCTGCTCTGGGGCGGTTTAATCCTGGCCATGATTCATCTGAGCAAACATCCAGATGAACCAGAGGATTAAGTCTGTGATACATGCATGTGCAGACTAAGCCGCTGTAGAATAAAAAAGGAACCACCTGAGGGTTCCTTTTTTTATCGTCTAGATTTTTTCGATCCGGCAATAATAGAAGCCATCGCCGCGTCCGGCTTCCGGTAACAGCTGGCGACCATACTGATGTTCGACGCCATAGTCTGTGGCAATTTTAATTTCTTTGGCATCGGCATGCTGGGCAAAGAACTGCTGCATCTGCTGCTCATTTTCTGCTTTTAAAATGGAACAGGTGATATACAGCAAAGTGCCGCCGACTTTTAACTGGGACCACATCTGTTCCAGAATCTGCTGCTGCAGCTCGACGGTTTGCTGAATGTCAGCCGATTGACGTAACAGGCGAATATCCGGATGACGACGCATCACCCCAATGGCAGAGCAGGGTGCATCCAGCACAATACAATCGACCGGCTCGGTTGCAGTCCAGCGTGTAGCATCTGCCGCCAGAATTTCGACCTGCTGTGTATCGGTCAGTTGCAGGCGCTCCAGATTTTCTGTGACCCGTAATAGCCGTTTCGGGTCCTGATCCAGCGCCACCAGAGTGGACGGACTAAATTTTTCCAGGATATGTGCAGTTTTTCCACCCGGTGCTGCACAGGCATCAATCACCACTTTGCCATTTAAATCTGGCAGTAACTGCGCACAAAGCTGGGCATGTTCATCCTGTACCGAGAACCAGCCGGCATCAAAGCCCGGCAGCTCCGGAATCTGCACCGCCTGTTCCAGAATAATTGCCACATCGGAACGTTCACCTGGACGAGCCTGAATACCGGCACCCAACAGTTTATTCAGATAGGCTTCACGGCTGATCTTGCGCTGATTGACCCTTAAGGTCAGTGGCGCTGTCTGTTTCAGGTCCTGGGTCAGCTGCTCCAGCTGTTCCGGCCAGTCTTTTTTCAGACGTTTAAACAGCCAGCTAGGTAAACCATGCGCCGCTTGCAGGGCCTGCTCAAAGACCGATGTTTCACGTGAAACACGTCGCAGGATGGCATTGACCACACCACTGAGTGCCTGAAAGCCCAGCTGCTTGGTGGCAGTCACGGTTTCTGAAATGGCTGCATGGTCGGCAATACGGGTACATAAAATCTGATACAGCCCGACATAGAGACAGGTTTCGACGGTTTCATTGTTCAGCGGTTTGACCAGCAAAGGCAGGGTAATGCTTTTCAGGCCATACCATTGACGTAAGGTGCCCAAGACCAGTTCGTGATACAGCGCCCGGTCACGCTCGGCGACCTTGGTCAGATGCAGCGGTAAAATACTGGCCAGAGATTGGCCCTGCTGGACGGCCAATAAAGTACGAATCACTTGGGCGCGTAAGTTCAGATGTGACTGACCGGATGGATGTTGATTCATGCCAGCACCTGCCCAATACTTAATTTCTGGGTTTGTGCAATCTGGACCGGATTCAGCGCTTTACCGCCCGGCCATTGCAGGCTGGTCAGGCAGATGGCTTTGCCATCGCCACAGGCCACATGCACGCCCTGTTTATCTAGCGCCAGAATGGTCCCTGCCGACTGGCCATTGACCGCTTCATTTGACAGCACAGATCCCCAGACCCGTAAATTACGCTGTTCATCCAGCGGAATAAATGCCACCGGCCATGGGTTAAAGGCACGAATATTGCGGTCAATTGTCACTGTATCCTGAGACCAGTCAATTTTCGCTTCGGCTTTAGACAGCTTGTGGGCATATACCGTTAAAGCTTCATCCTGTACTTCGCGCTGTTCCAGATACTGTTGTAAAGTCTGCTCCGAAGCCAGTACCGCCACAATCGCCTCTGCACCCTGAATGGCCAGTTTGTCATGCAGGCTGGCAGAGGTATCTTCAGCTGTAATCGGGCACAGGGTTTTATACATCATATCGCCGGTATCCAGCCCGGCCGCCATCTTCATAATGGTCACGCCGGTTTCAGCATCACCGGTGGCAATGGCGCGTTGAATGGGCGCCGCTCCTCGCCAGCGTGGCAGCAGCGAACCATGAATATTCAGACAGCCATATTTGGGTGTATCCAGCACCACTTGCGGCAAAATCAGGCCATAGGCTGCCACCACCATTACATCGGCATTTAGGGCTTTCAGTTCTGCCTGCGCAGCCAGACCTTCTTGTGTGGATGATTTAAAATGTAACGGTTGATACACCGGAAGATCATGCGCCAGCGCCAGTTGTTTTACGGCAGAGGCCGTAAGTTTTTGTCCGCGGCCTGCTTTGCGGTCAGGTTGAGTATAGACCGCCACAATTTCATGCTCGGTTTTTAATAAGGCATCGAGCGCTACAGCTGCAAATTCTGGTGTTCCCGCAAAGATAATTTTCACACATGAGATTCCATATAAACTTGCCCCACATTATATGCGAAAAGCCTTTTTAAGCCTAAATTGTCATGTAAATAGAGATTGCATCTGCATGAGTTTGGCTGGGTGCTGTTCTTTGCAAACAAAATTTTATTTAAAAAATTAATATCAATAAATTTTGTTTATATAAAAGGTAAAAATTATTCATGAAAATGCCGGAGCTAATGCTTTATGATCAAATCATATCGGCTCCATAGGCGAGTCTCCCCAGTTTTCATCAGTTGAAAGATCGCAGAATAAAAGGTTCAAAAGACCCGATCACCCAGCACGCTGACAGATTGAGCTGTAGTATGATGTGACGAAATTTCAACTGATAACCTGAAGATCAGTACATTTTAGCCAGAGATGGGGATTCACCCTCTCAAGCACAACTCGTTGGAAATACACATGCCTGACTATCGTTCAAAAACATCGACACACGGAAGAAATATGGCGGGCGCACGTGGCTTATGGCGTGCGACCGGGATGAAAGATGAAGATTTTGGCAAGCCGATTATTGCGGTGGTCAACTCTTTTACCCAGTTTGTACCGGGTCACGTGCATTTAAAAGACCTGGGTCAGCTGGTGGCACGTCAAATTGAAGCGTCAGGTGGTGTAGCCAAAGAATTCAATACCATTGCAGTCGATGACGGCATCGCCATGGGTCATGACGGTATGCTGTATTCCTTGCCGTCACGTGATCTGATTGCCGACTCGGTCGAATATATGGTCAGCGCGCACTGTGCCGATGCAATGGTGTGTATCTCCAACTGTGACAAAATCACCCCGGGCATGTTAATGGCCGCGATGCGTCTGAATATTCCGGTGGTGTTTGTGTCCGGTGGTCCAATGGAAGCGGGTAAAGTCAAAATCCGTGGCAATGAAAAAGCCATTGATCTGGTCGATGCCATGATTGTTGCAGCAGATGACAGCTTCACTGACGAAGAAGTCGCTGAATATGAGCGTTCAGCTTGCCCAACCTGTGGTTCATGTTCAGGCATGTTCACTGCAAACTCGATGAACTGTTTGACTGAAGCACTTGGTTTATCGCTTCCGGGTAATGGTTCAACCCTGGCAACCCATGCCAACCGTAAAAAATTATTTGAAAAAGCTGGTCAACTGATTGTTGAATTGGCGAAGCGATATTATGAACAGGAAGATTACAGCATCTTGCCACGTTCAATCGCAACCAAAGCAGCGTTTGAAAATGCTATGACTTTAGACATTTCCATGGGTGGTTCAACTAATACTGTTCTGCATTTGTTGGCAGCAGCACACGAAGCTGAAGTCGACTTTACTATGACCGATATCGACCGTTTGTCACGTAATGTGCCGGTACTATGTAAAGTTGCGCCGGCGAAACAGGATGTCCATATGGAAGATGTACACCGTGCCGGTGGCATCATGGGTATTCTAGGCGAACTGGATCGTGCCGGCTTACTGGATACTTCTGTACCGACCGTACATGAAGCCACTTTAAAAGATGCCTTAGATAAATGGGACATCATCCGCACTGAAAATGAAGAGGTGTACACCTTCTTCAAATCGGCGCCAGGTGGTGTTCCAACCCAGACTGCATTTTCACAGGACCGTTATTATTCACGCCTTGATGGCGACCGTGAAAATGGCGTAATCCGTAATGCTGAACATGCCTTCTCTAAAGATGGTGGTCTGGCGGTGCTGTACGGCAACATCGCCCTAGATGGCTGTATCGTAAAAACTGCGGGTGTAGATGAATCCATCCTGAAATTTAATGGTACAGCTCGCGTATTTGAAAGCCAGGATGCCGCAGTAGAGGCGATTCTGGGTGGTAAAATCAGCGCCGGTGATGTGGTGGTGATTCGTTACGAAGGTCCACGTGGTGGTCCGGGTATGCAGGAAATGCTGTACCCGACCAGCTACCTGAAATCTAAAGGTCTGGGCAAAGACTGTGCCTTGCTGACCGATGGCCGTTTCTCGGGCGGTTCATCTGGCTTGTCGATTGGCCACGTCTCTCCGGAAGCGGCAGAAGGTGGTGCAATTGGTCTGGTCGAAGATGGCGACCGTATTGAAATTGATATTCCAAACCGTAGCATTCACCTGGCGGTTGATGATGCAACCATGGCAGCGCGCCGTGAAGCACAGGAAGCCAAAGGTTGGCAGCCCGCTGAGGAACGTCCACGCAAGATTTCTAAAGCGCTGAAAGCCTATGCCATGCACACTACCAGTGCGGCCAAAGGTGCAGTACGTGAAATCTAAGCGCTAAGTTTTTAGAGCTAAAAAAGCACTCCTGATGGGGTGCTTTTTTATGTGAGCATCTAAGTTTGAAATGGATCGCTTCCGCACGACGCAGTCTTAAAAAGAAGGATTTGATAATGGTTGATTAGCTTTGGTTCGGCCGACCTTACGAAATATATTGCTCATTGGGCAAAAGGAGGTAAAACCATTTTCATCTGCAAAACTTGTTCAGTACCCACAGGTTTCACTGATATCGCAAAACCATTCAATATGAATTGTAGTCCTGCCTCGGACCGTTGCAGATGACTTGGGTATAGATCAAATGTTCGAGAAACAGCTGAAAGCTATATTGTACGGATTTAATTCTATACAATAATCGTAGAATAAATTGCCAAACACTGTGACTTCAATACAGTGATCGCCAAGGAAGAAACCAATGAGTAAAGATAATATCCGCGAACATTCCGCCCCGGTCTATGAGGGCATTGAAAATGCACCGGCACGTTCCATGATGCGCGCCACCGGCTTTCAGGATGAGGATTTTACGCGTCCTTTTATCGGGATTGCCTCAACCTGGGCCAATGTTACGCCGTGTAATATGCATATTGATGGGCTGGCGCGTGAAGCCGAAGCCGGGGTCAATGCTGCTGGTGGTAAGGGGATTATCTTTAACACCATCACCATTTCTGACGGGATTTCAAATGGCACCGAGGGCATGAAATATTCGCTGCTAACCCGCGAAATTATTGCCGATTCGATTGAAGCCGTGGTCGGCTGTCAGGCCTATGATGGGGTGATTGCCATTGGCGGCTGCGATAAAAACATGCCAGGCTGTATTATGGGGCTGGCGCGCCTCAACCGTCCGGGGCTGTTTGTCTATGGCGGCACCATCAAGCCGGGCGCAGGCCATACCGACATGATTTCGGTATTTGAGGCCGTGGGGCAGCATGCCAAAGGCGAAATTAACGAAATTCAGGTCAAACAGATTGAAGAAGTGGCTTTGCCGGGACCGGGTTCCTGTGGTGGCATGTACACCGCTAACTCGATGGCCTCGGCGATTGAAGCCTTGGGTATGAGTTTACCGGGTTCATCGGCGCAGGAAGCGGTGTCTGAAGACAAAAAAATTGACTGTCAGCGTGCCGGTGAAGCGGTAATGAACCTGCTGCGTCTGGACATTAAACCGCGCGACATTATGACCAAAGCCGCGTTTGAAAATGCCATTAAAGTGCTGATTGCCCTGGGTGGTTCCACCAATGGCGTGCTGCATTTACTGGCGATGGCGCATACGGCCGGGGTCGAGCTGAGCCTGGATGATTTTGTCCGCATTGGTCAGGATATTCCGGTGGTGGCCGATGTACGTCCATCCGGTCAATACCTGATGTCTGAACTGATTGCGATTGGCGGGATTCAGCCGCTGATGAAACGGATGCTGGATGCCGGTATGCTCGATGGGTCCTGCCTGACCGTGACCGGTAAAACACTGGCCGAAAATCTGGCGGATGTTGAAGACTATCCGGAAGGCCAGCAGATTATCCTGCCATTTGATGCACCGGTGAAAAAAGATTCGCATCTGGTGATTTTAAAAGGCAACCTGTCGCCAACCGGTGCGGTGGCAAAAATTACCGGTAAAGAAGGGCTGTATTTTGAAGGCCCGGCACGGGTGTTTGAAGGTGAAATTGGCGCCATGCGCGGTATTCTTGACGGTCAGGTGCAGCCGGGCGAAGTGGTGGTAATTCGCGGTGTTGGTCCAAAAGGCGGACCGGGCATGCCTGAAATGCTAAAACCAACCTCAGCCATTATTGGCAAAGGCCTGGGCGATGCTGTGGCCCTGATTACCGATGGCCGTTTCTCCGGCGGCAGTCATGGCTTTGTGATTGGCCATGTGACCCCGGAAGCCTATGAAGGTGGGCCAATTGGTTTGGTGAAAAATGGCGATAAAATCTCCATCAATGCCGAAACCCGTGAAATGACCTGGCATGTGTCTGAACAGGACATTGCCGCGCGTCAGGCGGACTGGGTCAAGCCAAAACCAAATTATACTCATGGTGCCCTGGCCAAATTTGCCCGACTGACCTCAGGGGCAGACACCGGCGCCGTGACCGATTTAAATTTGGATGTGTAATTGATCATTTAAGATCAAATTGTTATAAACCGGTGTAGTATCTTTTATTCCGCCGTTTAATCCTTTAGAGGCTCAGCTCATGTCACTGTTACGCCGTTGGTTTGATCCAATCCGATCGAGTTGGTTTTATCAAAAACCGTCTCGTCAAGCGGTGTTACCGATTGAGCAGGGCCTCAGTATTCATCTGCGTTTAGATGATGTGTATAGCTATCTGGCGGTGCAGGAACTGCCACAGCTTGAAGAAATCCTCTCCGATGCTTTAAAGCCGTTAAAGGTGATTATTTCCAGTGGCAGTGCAGAGCCGCCGAACCAGATGTCGGCGCTGGAATGGCAGAACTATTGCCTGAATGATGCACAGATCCTGTCTAAGCAGCACCGTTTCAGTTTTCATGACACCCCGGAGCAACCGACCCCGGAAGCCTTGGCGCAAGCTGAGACCATCTTGCGGCATACGCCTTTGCGCGGTCAGGATTTTCTGTATTTGCTGGAAGATGTATTCCATATGCTTTGGCAAAAGCAGTATGGCAAATTACGCACCTTATATGCCATGGCCAGCCGCCATCATCAGGAACAGCATTTTCCGGAACGGATTTTTAATCAGGACGCCATTCTTGCCAGCTATTTCGAGTTTGGCGGCCGTCAGTATCATGCGGTAGATGATTTGTTGCGCCTGACCCGGCGCCTAAAACAGCAGAAGCTGCTGACCGGTAATCCGATTTTCCTGATTAATCATATTGAATGGCGTGAGCATTTAATTAATGATGCTGAAGCCTTAAATGAAATTCAGCGTATGGACCCCGAGCTGGATTTATATATTGCGCTGGAAGATCCGATTTCCTGGCTGCTGCTGGCCTATATTCAGGAAGAGCTGGCCAATTATTATAATATTCATTTGAATGTCTATCCGCTCAGTTATCAGGGCCGTGACCTGTTTGACTGGAGTCTGGCCACCCGTTTATCCAAACGTACCGAAGTCGCGTTTACCCCGTTTTGCCGGCCGACCCAGGATGCAACCTATCAGATGGCGCGACTGTTTTATAGCGTGCCGGAAGAGCAGCGTATGCAGGCCATTCACCGAATTTTGCAGGCGGTGTGGACCCAGGGCAAAGACCTGTCTTTTAAAGCCCATTTCGAGCAGTTACGCCGTGAGCTGAACATTGTTGAACTGAGCAGTGCCGATATTGAACAGTATCTTAAAGACAATGACATGCTCTGTGAAATGAAGTCTCAGCCGAATTTACCGGTGCTGGAGCTGCGGATTGACGGGCAAAGTTATGTGTTTAATAGCCTTTATCGCGTCTGGATGATTGAAAGTATTTTCAGTAATGTGTTAGAAGAAAAGTACAAAAGTGAAAACGAAGCTGAAAATGACATCTTACAACATGAAAAAAGAGAAAGTTGAGTCGCTGGAACAGGCTCGCGCACAGATTGATGTGATTGATAGTGCTTTGGTGGAGCTGATTGCAGCGCGTCAATACTATGTTGATCAGACCACCCGTTTTAAAAAATCAGAAACCGATATGCAGACCCCGGAACGCCAGACCCAGATTCTGGAGCGTTTGCGTAGCCAAGCCACCACTCTAGGGCTCGATGCCCAGCTGATTGAACAGCTGTACCAGACCATGTTCCAGCATTTTATTCAGCGTGAACTGAAACAGTTTAGACCTTAAAACCGATAACAATTAAAAACGCGCTGGCGCTCTGTTTTTCATCATAGCAGGCCGGGATGATCTTCCTGATTCCGGCGGCGCGGATTATTTTTGCTCGTCTTTAATCGTCAGCCAGAACCATAAAAATCCGCACTCGGCAGGTGAGATGAATCTGAGCTGCTCTTTCGCTTCAAGATCAAGATTGGTTGAAAAACAAACGAATTATCTAGCTTTAATTTAAAAAAAACCGATGGCGGCGTTCTGCGCAAAGCTAGAGCCCGGCAGGCTTTGCGCGCGTCTATAGTTTTTTGGTAAACTAAATTTATTGATTTTATTACATATTTTAACACGATAGATTTGACTTAATTGAAAATGTATATATATTGTATATACATCTTTTTGTTAAAGCGTCTTTATTTTGGAGTGAAGCAATGAGCGAGCAAATCAAAAAAATAAAGACAGGCAAAAAAGATGGACAACTTTTAATTCGTATTAATAGTGCTGAACGCGATGAATTTATTCATTTGTGTGAAGAACTGGATACTAGTGCTGCTCGTGAATTAAGAAAATTTATTCGTAGCTTTGTGAAACAGCACAAGCGCGAATAGCCTTACTAGGGAGTAATACCATGGCGAAGCAAGTTAAATCGTTAAAGCAAAAAATCAAAGCACGTTTGAAAAAGATTTCAAAACATCAGGGCAAATTGAAACAGCTGCAAAAAGCCCTGAAAAAGCAAAAATAATTTAATTTTGCCTTGAAACCTGACTGCTAGCGTTTAGGTTTTATATAAAAAAACCGAAGCCGGTACTGATCATACCGGCTTCGGTTTTTTTGTATATTAGTCAGGACAGTTATACTTTTTCTGATTTTTCGCCCAGGCTAAAGAACAGGTTCAGTAACAGTGCGGCAAAGGTCGCTGTCCCAATACCACCCAGGTTAAAGCTGCCGAATTGCAGGGCAAAGTCACCGGTACCTAAAATAATGGTCACTGCCGCCACCATCAGGTTTTTGTTTTTCGAGAAGTCGACTTTGTTTTCAATCCAGATTTTTGCTCCGGCAATGGTAATCAGACCAAACACCACAATTGAAGCACCGGTTAAAATCGCGCTTGGAATGGTATGAATAATGGCACCAAACTTAGGCGATAAACCAAGGAAAATGGCAAACACACCGGCAACTGCAAAAATAATGGTCGAGTAGACACGCGTTACCGCCATCACGCCAATATTTTCACCATAGGTGGTCATGCCTGGCGCACCGACACCACCGGCTAAAGTGGTGGCTACACCATCGGCGACAAAGGCTTTACCAATGTGCGGGTCCAGGTTTTCACCGGTCATGGCACTCACCGCTTTAATATGACCGAGGTTTTCTGCCACCAGAATCAGCGCTACCGGGGCAATGATCAGCATGGCATTGACTTCAAATTCCGGACCATGGAAGGTTGGCAGGCCAAACCATGCCGCCTGCTGGATTGGGGCAAAGTTAATTGGCGTGCCATAACCCATGACATTACTGACAATAAAGTAAACCAGATAGGCCAGCAGCAGACCCACCAGGAGCAACAGGCGCTGTAACAGTCCTTTGGTAAATACCGCAATTGAACCCATACACAGCACTGTAACTAGCGCCATCCACATATTAAATGGATTACCGGCTACACCTTTGACGGTGACTGGGGCCAGGTTCAGACCAATGATCATCACCACTGCACCAGTGACCACAGGTGGCATTAATTTTTCAATCCAGCGCGTACCGGTGGCCATGACCAGAAAGCCGAGCAGGGCATATAAAATACCGCAGGCAATAATCCCGCCGGCTGCCACCGCAATATTCGGGTTGGGTCCACCCGTGCCGGATGCAGCATAACCGGTCGCAGCAATCACCACCCCAATAAAGGCAAAGCTGGAACCTAAATAACTTGGAACGCGACCACCGGTCATAATAAAGAACAGGATGGTACAGATCCCGGACATCAGAATGGCCAGGTTCGGGTCAAAGCCCATCAGGAAAGGCGCAAGTACCGTCGCACCAAACATGGCAAACGCGTGCTGAACCCCCAGAACCACAGTTTGCGCAGGTGGAAGATACTCATTGGTACCTACAGGACGTGCATCGATATTGCCTTGATACGGGCGCCATTTGGGAAACCAATTGGACATATTTTGAGCACTCTAAAGACAAATTGTGCCAATCATACTCCTGTTTTTTAAAAGATTTAATCGGAGATACAAAATTTTTGTTCAAATTAATTCTATGACTTTGCTTTGTTTTTTACCGCAGGGTAAAAATTTTTTAATATAAAAATAGTATGAAATCAGTAGATTAATTCATCGACTTTGGCTGGAGGGAATGTATAAATAATAATTATTTTATTCATAAAAAAAGAAATGACAGCTTTATGACTGCTTAAAAATACAGCACATGCAGAACATGTGCTGTATGTTTTTGCCAATTTGACTTAGCCGGTGTTGCGTAATCCGGCAGCAATACCGGCAATGGTGACCATTAAGGCATGATCTACCGGACTATGCTCGGCCTGCTGGCTGTTGAGATACTGGCGACGACGTTTCATCAATTCGGCCTGCAGCAGATGCAGCGGCAGTAAATACGGTTTACGTACTTTCATCGACTGATCCAGTACATCATTGCTGCTGAGTAGCTGTGACTCACCTTTTAGCGCCAGCAAGGTCTGGACCGCATCTTTCAGGCGTTGACGCAGCTCGGCGCCCAAGGCTTTCAGTTCTTCATCTTCAGTCAGATGTGCCTCATAGTAGAGTGCAATATGCCCATCGGCCTTGGACAGAACCATCTCCAGCATATCCACCAAGGTCTGGAAATAGGGCCATTCGCGCAGCATTTCTTCCAGCAGTGCCTGCTGGTCCTGGGCAATCACCTGGTTAATGGCCGCACCGGTGCCCAGCCAGGCCGGTAGCATCAGACGGATCTGGGTCCAGGCAAACACCCAGGGAATGGCACGTAGCGATTCAATGCCGCCACTGACTTTACGCTTGGCCGGACGTGAACCAAGCGGCAGCATTTGCAGCTCCAGTTCCGGGGTCACGGTACGCAGATATTTCACAAAATGCGGATTTTCCCGTACAGTCTGGCGATAGACCTGCACCGACAGGTCAGTCATGCTGTGCATTAACTGGCGCCATTCCTGTTTTGGCACTGGCGGTGGCAACAAGGTCGCCTCCAGTGTCGCGGCGGTATAGATTTCCAGATTCTGTAAGGCAATTTCTTCCAGACCAAACTTGAAGCGGATCATTTCGCCCTGTTCGGTGACGCGAATCGCCCCGGAAATAGAACCCGGTGGTTGTGAGAACAGGGCCTGCTGGGTCGGTGCGCCGCCACGGCTGATAGAACCACCACGACCATGGAACAGGGTCAGCTGAACCCCGTGCTGCTGTGCCACAGCGGTCAGTTCTTCCTGGGCACGATACTGGGCCCAGTTGGCCGACATAAAGCCAGCATCTTTGGCCGAGTCGGAATAGCCAATCATCACCTCATGTTTGCCCTGAATATGCTGCTTGTACCAGTGCATGCCAAACAGGGTGTGCATGGTGTCGGCTGCGCCGTCCAGATCTTTCAGGGTTTCAAACAGCGGCACCACGCGTAGCGGCGTTTGAATACCGGCTTCTTTTTGCAGCAATAACACCGCTAGCACATCACTTGGATATTCGGCCATGGAAATAATATAGGCACCCAGTGATTCTGATGGCTGTTCGGCCAGAGTCCGCATGGTGGCAAATACTTCCTGCACATCCGGATGTTCAATCAGGCTCTGTTTTGGTTCCTGTAGATATTTGGGTAATAGCGGACGTTTGCTTTGCAGTTCCTGTAGCAGGAAATTCTGCCGCGCCTGTTCGGTCCAGGTTTCAAAATTGCCCAGGCCAAGATATTCGGTAATTGCCGAAATGGCCTGACGATGACGACCAGATTCCTGACGGATATCCAGTTTGAGCAGTTCAATCCCGAAACAGTTGACCCGGCGGATGAAATCCAGCAGCTTGCCATTGGCAATTTCCGGCATGTTGTAGGCCATTAACGAGCGGTGACATAGCAATAATGGGGTCAGCAGTTCCTGTTTGCTTTTGATCACCTGGCTGTCATCAGCATCCAGGCCTTGCAGCTTTTGCGCCAGCCAGTCACGGGTGGCGGTTAAACGCTGGCGCGTCTCACGTAAATATTCACGATACGGTTCAGGATGCGGCGTACCAATGGCAGCCAGCAGCTCCGGACTGCATTGCTGGATCGAAAGTTCCCAGCGCAAATCTTCAATATCGCGCAGGTACAAATCGGCGGCTTTCCAGCGCGAGAGCCACAGCACTTCCTGAGTCACCTGATGGGTCACATTCGGGTTGCCATCGCGGTCACCGCCCATCCAGGAGGCAAAGCGCAGCGGTGCAATTTCCAGCGGCAGCTGCTGGCCACACTGGGCCTGTACCATGCTGTCCAGTTCCCGGATAAATTTAGGCACAGCATTCCACAGTGTCTGTTCAATGGTGGTAAAGCCCCATTTGGCTTCATCAATCGGCGTTGGACGATGCTGACGAATTTCATCGGTCTGCCAGGCCGAGCTGATCAGCTGTTTCAGTTCTTCCAGTACTGCCTGACGTTCACGCGGCGTCAGTTTCTGCTGGTCAAAAGCCGACAGGCAGGCATTGATGCCATCATATTTCTGAATGAGGGTGCGGCGGCTGACTTCGGTCGGATGTGCGGTTAAGACCAGTTCAATATTCAGTTCACAAATTTGCTGGAACAAGGTCTCGGCAGAAATATCGTGCTGCTGGAATTTTTGAAACAGATGATCGAGTGGATTCGGGGAGGGCGCGCTATCATCAAATTCGCTCTGGCGGCGGCTACGCACCACATGATATTGCTCGGCAATATTGGCAAAATTTAAAAAGTGGGTAAAGGCACGGGTCAGTGGCAGAATTTCTTCATCTTCCAGACTGGACAGTAGTTGTTCGAGTTGTTTTTCTGCTTCAATCTGGCCATCACGGGCGCCTTTGGCCAGCGCACGAATTTGTTCGACCTGATTAAACAAATCTTGTCCGGCGTGCTGTTTCAGGGTATCGCCCAGTAAATTTCCCAGCAGACGAACATCTTCGCGTAATGGAGCAGCAATTTGTTGAATCATTTTTTTCCCTCTCCAGAGTTCCTGTTTTGACTATACCCGGAATTCGTGACAATCCAAGCCAGGACAAGGCGAAAGTCGGATAATTTTTATCCGGAAGCGCTGCAAAAAAGCCGGTTTTGTTCAAGGCTTAGGCAACCAGTCACTCGGAGATGGCCTGCAGGAACAGCTGGATACTGGACTGGATCAGCTGCTGCTGTTCATCGGCGGCCGGAATCGGGCGGATGCCGAGCAAAATTTCATGATGGCGCTGACCGAGCAACAACGACAGCATCAACTGGATTAACTGTTCCAGTGGCCTGTTGGGGATGAAACCTAACGCAATGGCCTGCTGGAAAAAATGCTGCCAGACCTGGTTCAGCTTTTGATGCGAGGCCTGATAAAACTGCTGTAGCAGCGGACTTTGCTGTGAGGCCAAATCGAGCAGCAGATATTCCAGCTTGATGGCTTCGGGTAAATAGACAATTTCCAGAGACAGCGCACATAGCTGTGCCAGCGCCTGCTGGAAATTGCTGTCGGCACATAGTTGCGGCGGACGCGCCATGATCAGGGCTTCACAGGTATCTTCAATGGCACAGGTGAACAAGGTGGCCTTGTCCTGAAAATGGTTATAGACCGTCAGTTTGGTCACGCCGGCATCGCGGGCAATTTCATTCATGCTCGAACCATGATAGCCCTGCTTTAAAAACAAGGATTTAGCCGATTCCAGAATGCGCTGGCGTTTTTCGAGATCTTTGGGACGTCCGACGTTCATTTGCTGAAAATCTCCTAAATAAAATAAAAACAGTCATTGTATTTTGCTGTTTCTTGCAATTAATGTACTGATCGGTATATTAATTAAAAATTGATCATTTTTAATATATTGTTATTTTGCCTGAAAAACATCTGACAAATAAGAGTCAACCGCATGAGCACGATTAACACGGTAGTTCTCAGCCTGATCCTGGTGTGTAGCACCCTGGTCGGTTGCAGCAAGGACAGCGCCAGCACTGAACAGAATATTCCCTATGTGATGGTGGCCCAGCCCACCTCCAGTCATCAGGCACAAAAAAGCTATGCCGGAGAGGTGCAGGCGCGTCAGCAGACCGCGTTGGCCTTTCGGGTGGGCGGTCAGGTGGTGGAACGCTATGTTGATGTGGGCGATCAGGTCAAGGTCGGGCAGGTGCTGGCACGTTTAGATGTTAAAGATGCCCAGTTACAGCTGAATGCAGCGCGCGCCCAGCTCGACAGTGCCCAGTCGGCCGCCAAAATTGCCCAAGATGAATTGCAACGTTTTCAGCAGCTGTTGCCAATGAATGCGGTTAGCCGCTCGCAATACGATGCCATCGACAATCAGTACAAATCTGCCGTGGCGGCGCTGAAACAGGCACAATCCAATTATGCGGTGGCGCAGAACCAGACCGTGTATAACCGGCTGGTGGCCAATAAAAACGGGGTGATTACCGCACGCAATATTGAAGTGGGGCAGGTGGTGGCAGCCGGTCAGGCGGCGTATCAGCTGGCAATTTCCGGTGAACGTGAAGTGGTGATTGGCGTGCCGGAGCAGGCCATGAGCCAGATTAAAGTCGGTCAGCCGGCCACAGTCACCTTGTGGTCACAGCCGGATCAGCGCTTTGAAGCCTATGTGCGGGAGATTTCACCGGCGGCCGATCAGTCACGTACTTTTAGTGTCAAGGTGGCGCTACGTGCTGCCAATCCGGCCATCCAGCTGGGACAAAGTGCGCGGGTGTTTTTAAATGGCAATGCACAGCAGCAGTTGACCGTGCCACTGTCCAGCATCTCGGCCAATGGCCAGCAGGCCTATGTCCTGGTGGTAGGCGCCAATCATCAGCTACGTAAAGTAGATGTGCAGCTGGGCGCCTATGGCCGTGACAGCGTACCGGTGCTGAGTGGTCTAAAGCCAACGGACTATGTGGTGGTGGGTGGGGTGCATCTGCTGCGCGACCAGCAAAAAATCCATCCGATTGACCGGGAAAACCGTGCCGTCAAGATTCAGGCAGGGGGTTAAGCATGAGCGCACCGCTAAACTTTAACCTGTCGGAATGGGCCTTAAAAAACAAGGGTCTGATTCTGTATTTCATGCTGCTGCTCGGCATTATCGGCATGTATTCCTATTCCAAGCTATCGCAGAGTGAAGACCCGCCGTTTACCTTTAAGGTGATGGTGGTGCAGACCTATTGGCCGGGTGCCACCGCCAAGGAAGTGTCCTTGCAGGTCACCGACCGGATTGAAAAAGAGCTGATGACCACCGGGCAGTACGAGCGGATTCTGGCCTATTCGCGTCCGGGGGAATCAATGGTGACCTTTATTGCCAAAGATTCGCTGCGTTCCGGGCAAATTCCGGATATCTGGTATACGGTACGCAAGAAAATCAATGATATCCGGCATGAATTGCCCCAAGGCGTGCAGGGGCCGTTTTTTAACGATGAATTTGGCGATACCTTCGGCAATATTTATGTGCTGACCGGCGAAGATTTTGACTATGCCACCTTAAAAGAATATGCCGACCGCCTGCAGCTACAATTGCAGCGGGTCAAGGATGTCAGCAAGGTCGAACTGATTGGCCTGCAAGACCAGAAAATCTGGATTGAACTGTCCAATACCAAAGCGGCCCAGCTCGGTATTCCAGTTACCGCCATCCAGCAGGCGTTGCAGCAGCAGAACAGCATGGCCAGTGCCGGCTTTTTTGAAACCGAAACCGACCGGATTCAGGTCCGGGTTAGCGGTCAGCTGAACAGTGTTGAAGCCTTGCAGCAGATGCCGCTACTGGTTAATGGCATCACCATTCAGCTGGGTGATGTCGCGGAGATTTACCGTGGTTTTAGCGATCCGGCCCAGCCACGAATGCGTTTTATGGGCGAAAATGGGATTGGCATTGCCGTGTCTATGCGTAAAGGCGGTGACATTCTGGCGCTGGGTGAAAATCTGGCCAGCGAATTCCAGCGCCTACAGCAGACCTTGCCACTGGGCATGCAGCTGCAAAAAGTCTCGGATCAGCCGGTGGCGGTCAAGCACAGTGTTAATGAATTTATGAAGGTACTGGCCGAGGCGGTGATTATTGTGCTGTTGGTCAGCTTTTTCTCGCTCGGGTTTCGTACCGGTCTGGTGGTGGCTTTTTCGATTCCGCTGGTGCTGGCAATGACCTTTGCCGGCATGAACCTGTTTGATGTTGGCTTGCACAAGATTTCTCTCGGTGCCCTGATTCTGGCGCTGGGTCTGCTGGTGGATGATGCCATTATTGCGGTAGAGATGATGGCCATTAAAATGGAGCAGGGCTATAGCCGGCTTCAGGCGGCCGGCTTTACCTGGAAAACCACCGCTTTTCCAATGCTGACCGGTACCCTGATTACCGCGGCCGGCTTTTTACCGATTGCCACGGCCGCGTCCAGTACCGGCGAATACACTCGCTCCATCTTCCAGGTGGTGACGATTGCCTTGGTGGTGTCCTGGTTTGCCGCGGTGCTGTTTGTGCCGTATCTGGGTGATAAACTGCTGCCCGATTTTAATCAGCAGCCACAACAGGCCAGCTGGTATCAGCGGCTTTGGGCACGCTTACGCAAGCAGCCCGCTCCAGCGCCTGTGGTACATCATGCCGGTGAGCAGCATGATCCGTATCAGACCCGTTTTTATCAGGGCTTTCGCCGCTGGGTCGATACTTGTGTGACCTATCGCAAAACCGTGATTGCCGCTACGGTAGGCATCTTTGTACTGTCGATTTTGATGTTCAAGCTGGTACCACAGCAGTTTTTCCCACCCTCAAACCGGGCCGAAATTCTGGTCGATCTGAAACTTGAAGAAGGCGCTTCGTTAACAGCCACCGAAGCCGCAGTACAAAAGGTTGAGCAGTTCCTGGCCAAGCAGGAGGGGATTGATAACTATGTGGCCTATGTCGGCACTGGCTCGCCGCGTTTTTATTTGCCGCTCGATCAGCAGTTGCCGCAAACCAGTTTTGCCCAGTTTGTGGTGCTGGCTTCATCGCTAGAAGACCGGGATGAAATTCGCCGTTCGCTGGATGAGCAGATTCGTAAGTTATTGCCGGAAGCGCGTACCCGGGTATCGCTGCTGGAAAATGGCCCGCCGGTTGGCTATCCACTCCAGTTCAGGGTCTCCGGTGAAGATCTGGCTCAGGTACGGCAATGGGCGCAGCAGGTCGCAGCTCAGGTGGATGACAATCCGAACACCACCAATGTCCATCTGGACTGGGGCGAGCCAAGCAAGGTCATTCATCTGCAGATTGATCAGGACCGGGCGCGACAAATGGGCGTCAGCAGTGTTGATCTGGCCAACTTCCTCAACAGTTCCATTCTGGGCAGCGCAATTGACCAGTACCGGGAAAAACGTGAACTGATTGAAATCCGCCTGCGCGGTGATGCAGCCGAGCGGGTCGATGTTGGTTCGCTCAGCAGCCTGGCAGTGCCAACCGCACAGGGCAGCAGTGTACCGCTGGCCCAGATTGCCCAGATTGAATACCGTTTTGAAGAAGGCCTGATCTGGCACCGTAACCGTTTACCGACCATTACCGTACGGGCTGACATCAGCAGCGGTTTACAACCGGCCACGGTGGTGGGGGAGTTAAGCGAACCCTTACAGCAGATTCGCAGCCAGTTGCCAAATGGCTATCTGTTAGAAGTCGGCGGGACGGTAGAAGAATCGGCGCGTGGACAAAGCTCAGTCAATGCCGGTATGCCGCTGTTTTTGGCGGTGGTGTTTACACTGTTGATGCTGCAGCTAAAAAGTATGTCACGGGCCTGTATCGTGTTTTTAACCGCGCCGCTTGGCATTATTGGGGTGGTGCTGTTCCTGCTACTGTTCAATAAACCTTTTGGTTTTGTGGCCATGCTCGGCACCATTGCGCTGTCGGGGATGATCATGCGTAACTCGCTGATTCTGATTGACCAGATCGAGCAAGATATTCAGGCTGGTGAAGCGCCATGGGATGCAATTATCAATGCCACGGTGCGCCGCTGCCGTCCAATTGTGCTGACGGCACTGGCCGCCGTGCTGGCCATGATTCCGCTGTCGCGCAGTATTTTCTTTGGCCCGATGGCGGTGGCGATCATGGGCGGATTGATTATTGCGACCCTGCTCACTTTATTCTTTTTGCCGGCCCTGTATGCGCAGTGGTTTAAAGTGAAAAAAAATCAGAATATAGCCTGATTTTGTGTCAATATAAGGTGCGAAAGCTTGAAAATTTCAATATAGTAGCACCTTCATTTTTACAATTTTCAATAGGTAAATTTACTGCATATTATAAAACCAAACATGCAGTAAATGGGGTTGAAGCACACATGCAGCAAGATAGCTTAGCCAAGTTACGTCGTTCGATTGCTCTTTCTTACGTCTTCATGTTTTTCGCCCTGTTTACCTTAATTAGCGCCATTTTTGCCTACTGGCTGGCCCGTAAAGTGGTGATGGTCAATCAGACCGAAGTCTGGTTACAGGCCCAGGCACTCTGGGTCATGCGCAATGTCATGATCTACTCCATTTTGGCGGTCTTTGCTGCCCTGTGGTTTATTCCGCTATTTTTCTATGCCTGGAATGACGCCACCTGGGTCACTGCGACCACCATTGCCGGTGTGGTGTTTAGCGCCATTGCCTTCTTATATTTACTCAATGCCTGGATCAAAGGCTTAAGTAAATTCATGAAAAACAAGGCGGTGTTTTAAGCAGCCTAAATTTTTTTCGCTGCCTGCCCTTGTAAATCTGGGATAAACCCCAATTTCAGACCTCAGTTGAGTCTTAAATAAAATTCCGTGAGGAGCATCGCCAGACATGGCTAAACGTGATTATTATGAGGTTTTGGGTGTTGCTAAAACCGCTAGTGATGATGAAATTAAAAAAGCCTACCGTAAGTTGGCGATGAAATATCATCCGGACCGTAACCCAGATAACCCGGAAGCTGAAGAAAAATTTAAAGAAGCTTCAGAAGCCTATGAGGTGCTGTCGGACAGCGAAAAACGCAGCATGTACGACCGTATGGGCCATCAGGCCTTTGAAGGCGGCATGGGCGGTGGCGGCTTCGGCGGCGGCTTTAGTGCCGAAGATATCTTTAGCCAGTTCGGCGATATTTTTGGGGGTGCCTTTGGGGGCGGTGGCCGTCAGCAACGTGCGCGCCGTGGTTCGGACCTGCGCTATGTGATGGAACTGACCCTGGAAGAAGCAGTTAAAGGGGTGAAAAAAACCATCAGCTTTACCGCACCTGCACCGTGTGATGCTTGTGATGGTAAAGGTTCACAAAATCCAAATGATGTCGAAACCTGTAAAACCTGTCATGGTGCCGGTCAGGTGCGCATGCAGCAAGGTTTCTTCTCGGTGCAGCAGACCTGTAGCACCTGTCGTGGCCAGGGCAAAATCATCAAGAACCCATGTAACAAATGTCATGGTTCAGGTGTGTCTGACCGTCAGCAAACCCTGGAAGTTACCATTCCAGCCGGTGTCGACACTGGCGACCGCGTACGTTTAACCGGTAAAGGTGAAGCGATCCGTGATGGCCAGGCCGGTGACCTGTACGTAGAAGTGGTGGTGCGCGAGCATGAAATCTTCCAGCGTGATGGTGCCGATCTGTATATGGATGTGCCGGTTTCAATTGCCGATGCCGCACTGGGTAAAGAAATTGAAATTCCGACGCTGGATGGCCGGGTGAGCCTGAAAATTCCGGAAGGTACCCAAACCGGTAAACTGTTCCGCCTGCGCGGTAAAGGCGTGAAACCGGTACGTACCAGCATGGTCGGTGATCTGCTGTGCCGTATTGTGGTGGAAACCCCGGTGAACCTGACCTCTCGTCAGCGTGAATTACTGAAAGAATTGCAAGCGACACTGGATGGCGATAACAACAATTCGTCACCAAAGAAAAAATCATTCTTTGACCGTCTGTTTGACTAAGCCAGTTTAAACAGCGCGCTCAAACATAAAGGGAGATGAACATCATCTCCCTTTTTTATGGCGAATAAAAAATTAAACCCCTTCTACCGGGTCAATTTCTGCCACCAGCGCATCGTCCTGAGATACAGCCATCTCGGTGGTCTGTTCGCTTTGCTCTTCTTCAATCGTATCAATTAACGCCACTTGTGCCGCTTCTTCTGCCGATACTGCTGGCTGTAAAGTGGTGGTAATGCGGACTTGAGACAGGCTTTCTAAGGTATCACCCGGTTGTAATGGCGGTTCTGCCCAAGCCGAGCTCATCAGTAGTCCCATACACACTGCCATCCCCAGTTGTTTCGAATGCATGCTTGATCTCCTTATAATCTCTATTCTATTCATTCGTGACGGCTAGTCTGCTGTAGCAATTTTGCACTTTTGTGAAAAAACGCGAGAAATCAGAACTTTCTTTTCAATTTCTATTTTTCAATTATCGGGTGCGCGGGTTACGGTTGAGCCATTTCAGTTTTTTTCGGCTTTTTTAGACTGCCGGCTTAGTCTGGGCAGGGAGTTTTGATATAGTAAGAACAATTTCGAATCAACATCAGGAATATGTTATGTCAGCAACTCCACGCATTGGTGTATTAGGTGCCGGTGGCCGTATGGGACGCATCCTTATTCAAGCCGTTGAGCAGGCCGGTTATCAACTTGCAGCTGCGGTGGAACGTCCGGAAAGTAGCTTAATCGGTGCAGATGCAGGCGAGCTTGCGGGCATTGGCAGCCTGGCTGTGAAAGTGGTTGGCAGTCTGGAAGAGGTGGTGAAGCAGTGTGACGTGGTCATCGACTTTACTGCACCGGCAGCTACGGTGAACCATCTGAAAATCTGTCGTGAAGCAGGCGTGGCAATTGTGATTGGCACCACCGGCATGAATGATGAACAGAAAGCCTATCTGGATGAATCGGCAACGCAGACTCCGGTGGTGTATGCCGCGAACTATTCTGTGGGTGTGAATGTTTCAATTAAGCTTTTAGAACTTGCTTCTAAAGTGTTTGGTGATACGGTAGATATTGAAGTGATTGAAGCACACCATCGTCATAAAGTCGATGCACCATCTGGTACTGCTTTAATGATGGGTGAAGCAATTGCAGAAACCTTGGGCCGTGACCTGAAAAAAGATGCAGTCTATCATCGTGAAGGGCATACCGGTCCGCGTGAGCGTCAAAGCATTGGTTTCCAGACCATTCGTGGTGGCGATATTGTCGGTGAACACACCGCCATGTTTATTGGTGAAGGCGAGCGCGTAGAAATTACCCACAAAGCCACCAACCGGATGAACTTTGCTGCTGGTGCCGTGCGTGCTGCTGCTTGGGTGGTCGGTCGTGATGCACGTAAATATGACATGAAAGATGTCTTGGGTTTTAACGATATTCAAGTTTAAAACCGCTGTAAAATCCGTTATAACAACACTAAAACTAAAATAAGATGAACAATGGAATGAAAAAATGGATTGTATTGGCCGGTGCGCTCGCCATGGCGGCGAGTGTACCTGCCCAGAATTTGCAGAATGCCAAACTCAATATTCATAAAAATAATATTAAGGTCTGGACCTATCAGCATCCGCAAAACCCGGTATTTTTGTACAAGGCAGAAACCACTTTTCCGGTCTCGATTGAAAAAGCCGCCGGCCTGATTCTGGATGTGGAGCATGCCATTAGCTGGGTGCCGTATATGGGCAGCGTTAAGGTACTGTCGCGTGATGACCAGAAAGGTGAGTTCCTGCTGTATATGGTGCTGGATTTTCCTTTTCCGCTAAAAGACCGCGATCTGGTGGTCAAAGGCAGAATGTTTAAAGATGCCCAAGGCGTGATTCATATTCAGAACAAGGCGGTCAGTCAGGGTTATCCCTTAAACCCGAGCTATGTGCGTTTAACCCATTATGAAGGCGACTGGACCTTTCAAAAACTGGGCGCCAACCGGGTTAAGGTGTCTACCTATGGCTATGCCGATCCGGCTGGTTCGATTCCAACCAGTTTTGTGAATATGTTTGTGCAGCAACAGCCTTATCAGATGCTGCAAAAAATGAAACTGGAACTGAGTCTGCCGGGCCGTGAGCGACCCTTACCGGCGATTTTAAGATAAAAATAACCCGTCTGGTTTTAGACGGGTCAGGCATCAGCAGACTCAGAAAGCGCATTTAGATACCGCTGATCTGAGTCTTTAATACGAGATTTAACTGCTTTAGTAGCTAAACAGTCCTTTTTCCAGCGGGAATTCAATGCCGATTGAGGCGCCGCCATCTTTACCATGCAGGTCTGAATCTCCCAGCCAGCCATTCAGTTTAAGTGGAATATCTGGACGTAGGTAATGCGTCCAGGTGATATCTAAAGCTGTTAGCTCATCTTGCTCAGGGAAAGCCGCATTGGTGGTCCGACCCGACCCATTCAGTTTAGCAAACAGCACCCGGCCATGCAGACGGTTTAAAGGATCAAAACGGATATCACCGCCTACTGAGATCATCTGGCCATCGCCGCCCATTGCATGCGCCAATGGATAACCATGCTGATATAAACCATCGGTATAAACACTATGATTATAGGAAATCCCTTGTGCCTTGCCATTGGTACGGGTGTCGGCCCATTCGGTATACAGCTGGTAGGGCATAGCGTTATAGCTGGATGAATAATCCACCCCGGCCAGATACATTTTTTTCGCGGGCAGGCCGCCGGCTTCATCTTCACCGACATATTGCGCATAGACACCCAGCGGCATCTGCATTAAAGGTTGCAGGTTTAAACGCGCATCAAAACCGGCAATCTGGTTCGATGGATCTGGTTCACCTGTGCCACCATTGTCTTTGTTGCCAACAAACGCATCCCAGAGTGAGCTCAAGCTTTCCGGACGTCCTTCACCCCCCCACTGAATGGCGCGTGAAGCCCCCAGTTCCAGATAGGGAAGCGGTTGGGCAGTAACACGCAGCCCAATCAGTTTAGCATCCGGTACCGCATCATAATGGTCCAGTTGACCGGCAAAGGCTTGGTACTGCCATGGCCCAATCCAGGACAACCATTTGCTGCTAAAAGCAGTCTGTTCTGCCCGCTGCGCCGTAATGCCATAGACTGGGCGGCTGGCATCACCACGAATCAGACTCCCCTCATGACCTGGTCCCCAATAGGTCGGAATCTGGCCGGCAATCAGCCATTGATTCCAGAGTTTCCCGGCAATATAAGAGCCTTCAACATTCACATCCTGATCATGATTAATCTGCGGGTCTTTTTCGGCATTCACCCGTAACCGGGCATCCCATTGGCTGCCGCCAGCATTCAGTTCCAGACCGGCCTGATATTGTGATTTTTCCTGATCACCAAAGGCTTGAGGCAGATACTTATGATCAGTTTCTGCAAATAGCGCAGCTTTCAGAAGCTGATTATCGGCATTTAAATGGGTGAGGACTGCATCCAGCACTTTTTGCTGGACAGGGGTGCTGATTTTGGCCTGAGACAGGGCGCGCTGAATTTCATCGCCACTCATAGGCCAGGTGGAGGTACTGATCTGAATTACCCCTTGCTGATTCAGCCAATTCAGGTCGGTACGCAGGTTCTGGTCATTCAGCACAATCCCTTGGGCAAAGGTCAGGGATGAGCTGAGGGCAAGGGTCGCAAGCAATATTTTTGATAGACGCATTTTTGATTCTCAGGAGTTTTTTGCTCTCCACACCATAGGCGGACGAGTTTATTTTTTCAATGCAAACTGTTGAGTAGAGTTGTAATCCGGGAAGATTAAAAATCCCGCCGTAGCGAGATTTTTTAAAGCAATTGGTCACTGCAAAATTAGTCATTATCCTTATTGGCTTTATAGGCATAGGAATAGTTATAGCCATAACCATAGCCTGCACTAGAGCGCTGAATATCATTCAGGATAATACCATTGACTTTCACGCCCACCTGTTCAAAACGGTTGATGGTCAATTCCAGCTCTTTCATTTGTGTCATGGCATAGCGTGCAATCACCAGATTCACCCCGGCATGCTGGGAAATAATAATCCCGTCCGTGACGGCCAGAATTGGTGGGGTATCAATCAGGATATGATCATACTGTTCTGACAGCTGATCCAGCATCGCCGTAAATTGACTAGTGCTGAGCAGTTCAGACGGGTTAGCCGGACTCTTGCCACGCGCAATCACATCCAGACCGGATACTTCAGTAGCTTTAATGACCTGGCTTAACTCGGTTTGACCATTTAAATAGTCTGCCAGACCCGGTTGAGCTTGCTGATTAAAATATTTATGCAAATAACCGCGGCGCAAGTCAGCATCAATAATCAGTACCCGTTTCTGGCTTTGCGCCAGAATGGTGGCCAGGTTGGTTGAAATAAAGGATTTACCGACTTCCGGCGCTGGACCAGAAACCATAATAATATTGTTCTTGGCACTGCTTAAGGCAAAATGAATGGCAGTACGCATACTGCGTAAGCTTTCAATGGCAATATCATCGCTATGCTTGACGGCCAGAATCGGAATATTCTTTTTCTTCTTCAGCAGTTTAATCCGGCTTTCCTGTACAGGCGAACGCGGTACAGTGGCATACACCGGCAAGTCCAGCTCATTTTCAATTTGGGTAGAATCCTTAACGCCACTACGTAGCATATTACGTAATAAGGCCAGTAGTGTGCCAAGGAAACCACCCAGGAAAATTGATAAAATGAGAATCTGTAATTTCTTTGGCTTGATCGGTTCAATTGGTTCCACCGCGGTATCGACAATACGTACATTGCCAATTTCACCGGCTTTGGCAATACGTAACTGCTGATAAGAATTAAGCAGGCCGGTATACAGCTGCTGTTTCACTTCCACTTCACGGAATAGTTGCAGATACTGGCGTTGCAATTCTGGTAAGCGTCTTAAGGTTCCATCTAGCTCATTAATCTTTTTATTAATGGCCGATAATTGCGCATTCATTTGCTGCATGATTGGGTGTTCAGCCGTATATTTAGCTGAGGCTTCAGCCACTTTTTGTTCCAGCTCGGCCTTTTGGGTTTCCAGGGTCACGCTTTGGGTCAGATACAGCTCTGATTCCTTGGTGACATCGACCGTATTGTACTGCTGGCGGAAACGGTTAAATTCACGTTCAGCGACATCGAGTTGCTGTTTGAGTTCAGGCAACTGATCTTCCAGGAATTTTAAGGTTTGTGCGGTTTCAGCCGAGCGGCGTTCAATATTCTGTTGACTGTAGGCAGTCAAAATAGCATTGAGTACCTGGGTAATATGCTGCTTGTCGATTCCCTGGTAGTTGAGACCGAGTACACCAGTCAGTTTACCTTTTTCGATCACCGAATAGTCAGCGAGCAAGCTGCGAACCGCGCCAGGTAGGCTTTGTTTTTGAATTAAATAAGTTGCATCAAAGCTGTCCTGACTATAAATACCGACTTTCCATAGGCCATACTCAGACTGCAACTGGCTGGTCTGGTTCAGTGGTGCAGAAAAGACCACCTGTTCCGTGCTTGCGTCAGTTAAACGGTATTGACCTTCGGCAAAACTAAGCAGCAGACTTTTATCACGATAGTAATCTGGAATCTCAAAGCTGCGTACATCAAAGCTTTTCTGGTTGTCTTTAAACAGCACCGATTTGCCCGAATATTCACTGTCATACTCGTGCTTATTCAGTAAGCGGCTCCAGAAACTGTCTTCTGTACCGTGAATGCGAATATTTAAATTCAGGCGGTCAATCACCGTACCTAGGACTAAGCGTGATTGTAAGATTTCTATTTCTGCTTGAGCTGGAGATTTCTGCTCAATCATATTGGATAAATCACCAAGCAAGGCTGCAGATGCCCCTTTATTTTCTTCGACCTGAACCAGCGCATCGACTTGGTAAATATCCGGTGTAGTTCTTAAATAAAGTAAGGCACAGACCAAACTTAAAATGACACAGAGAGCAATCAGTTTCCACTGGGCAATTAAGGAGAAAAACAATTCCTTCAGGTCAATGGTATCTTCTGTATTGGTATTTTGGCTCATAGTCTTTTGTTCGAAAGTTAAATATATTTTTTCCAGTCCATAATGCAGGCTTGAATGAGCTGGCAGGTTTCATCGAATACCGCTTGGTCATGCTGGTAGGGATCGGCTACATTTTTTGCCTGCCAGTGCCCGAGCCTAAAGGTCTTACCTTTGGCAAAAGGCCAGGTCTGTTCTACATATTTTTGCTGGTTCTGACTCATCACTAAAATCAGGTCAGCTTTCTTGACCAGCTCAGCATTCAGCTTTCGGGCCACATGCGGGCTCATATCAATCCCTAAACGCTGCATGCACAGGCGGGCTTTATCATCGGCTGCATGACCGACCAGCCCGGAAATACCGGCAGATTCTATTTGTAAATGCGGAAATTCCTGTTTTAAAAAGTATTCCGCCATCGGGCTACGGCAAATATTGCCAATACAGACCACCAGAATATTGTTAATTTTCATTAGTTCCCCAGACGCTCAAAATTGTATATAGCATTAGAGAACGGTACAATTTGGTTAATAATACGTTGCCAACGAACTAATCCTGTAGCATCTACATAGACAATATCATTACTGCGCATTTTAAATTGGTTCGCTAATCCAAAGTCACCAATACTAGTTAAATTAAGATTATAAATATCGGTCATCTGGTTATTTGGTTGATAGCGTACGATATAAATTTTACTACGACTGGCAGTAAAAGGATTAATTCCTAAACTTTCGCCTAAAACATCTGCTAAATTCATACCTTCTGCGCGCATAGGTAAAGATTGATTTTTCCCTGCTTCACCCATCACATAAATTTTTTGATTTTCTCTTGCATTGACATAAATTGTGTCATTCGGCTGGATGAGTAAGTTATGTAAAGAATAGCCTGCCTTTTCTAATTCAATACTGTTAAGAATGTAACTTCTTCCTTGGCGGATTAAAGTAATTGAAGCATTATCACCTTGTTGAGCATTAATACCGCCAGCCATACCTATAGCGCTATATATACTGACAGGCTGGTCTGTTAAATAATATACGCCACCATTCTCAATATTCCCTTGAACTGAGTAACGTTGTCCTTGGTAAGAGGAGACTCGTACAATAACATCAGGGGTTTTTAAGTAACGGGATAACTGACTACGAAGCTCACGGTTTACCTGACTTAAAGATTTACCTGCGGCTTTATAGCGGCCAATAATCGGGAATTGAATATAGCCATGAGAGTCTATTTGATAACCATTTTTAGGGTCATTATTACTACCTGAAATTTCGGGATAAGCCCATAAATAGATCGACAGAATGTCGCCTGGACTAAGGCTATAGTTACGGTGTGACTGGGTAAACAGGTGAGCATAATCTTGCTGAATATTTTGTACGGCCGGTTGCAAACCGAGTACAGTATCTTGAGTGAGCCGGACCACATTCACCGAAGTCCCCAAGTCTGTTTGATAGACACCTTCTGCCGGTAAGTCATAGGTCTGTAAGCCGGAGGTGACCGCACACCCGCTTGCTGTCACCAGAAAAGACAGTAGAATTATAGATTTAAATTGTCTCACACGTATTCCCGTTCTCGATTTTTCTAAAATCATAAAAAATAAAAAATAGTTTACCGAAGTTATTTTAAGGGTATATAACAAATTGTAAGTAGATTGCGAAAGTATACGCAAGCATAGCCAGAAAAATGAGGCAAAAAGTATCTAAATTGTGAGATACCGCAAAATTATAGAAAGATCATTTGCAAAAAACTGACACAAAAGGAAGCATTTTAGATTTTTTGGCTAAAAATCATAACAGAACATTCATGATTTTCTGCTAACATTCCCGCCGAAAGATTTGCTCTTCATAAATATACGTACATAAATAAGGCGTTAAAATGCTACAGCTCTCTGACCTGAAAATTGCCGTCATTGGTTTAGGCTATGTTGGTTTGCCACTTGCCGTGGAATTTGGAAAAAAAGTTCCGGTAATTGGATTTGATATTCACAAAAAACGGATTGAAGAATTACAAAGTGGTCAAGACCATACTCTAGAAGTATCACCAGAAGAGCTACGGCGGGCTAATCAGCTTTCCTATTCAGCCAATTTGGATGATTTAAAAAGCTGTAACTTTTTTATCGTAACGGTTCCGACACCAGTTGATCAGGTCAATAGACCTGATTTAACCCCTTTACAAAAGGCCAGCGAAACGATTGGTCAGGTATTAAACCCTGGCGATATTGTGGTATATGAGTCTACCGTATATCCAGGTGCGACTGAAGAAGTTTGTATTCCGGTTTTAGAGAAAATATCGGGCTTAAAATTTAACCAGGATTTTTTTGCAGGTTATAGCCCAGAGCGAATTAATCCGGGTGATAAAGTCAACACCCTGACTAAAATTAAAAAAATTACCTCAGGTTCTACCCCAGAGGTCGCTGAGCTGGTGGATCAGGTATATAGCAGTATTATTACTGCAGGTACACATAAAGCTTCGAGTATTAAAGTCGCAGAAGCAGCAAAAGTCATTGAAAATACCCAACGTGACTTAAATATTGCCTTAGTGAATGAGTTATCGGTTATTTTTGATCGGCTTGGCATTGATACCTTAGATGTGCTAGAAGCCGCAGGCAGTAAGTGGAACTTTTTGCCATTCCGTCCAGGCTTGGTTGGTGGGCATTGTATTGGCGTCGATCCCTACTATTTAACCCATAAAGCTGAAGAAGTCGGTTACCATCCACAGGTGATTTTGGCTGGGCGTCGTATTAATGACAATATGGCACGTTATGTGGCGCGTAATACAATTAAACATATGCTTAAAAATGGTATTGATGTTCCGCGTGCAAAAATTGGTGTATTAGGGATTACCTTTAAAGAGAATTGTCCAGATATCCGTAATAGCAAGGTTGAAGACTTGATTAAAGAGTTTCAAACCTGGGGTGCGCAGGTTGTAGTCTGTGATCCATGGGCAGATGCAGAAGAAGTACGACAAGAGTATGGGGTGGAACTTTCAATTATTGATGCAGAGCATCCTGTAGACAGCTTGGTTGTTGCTGTCGGACATAATGAGTTCCGCCATCTTAGCCCGGAGCAGCTACGTAGCTATGTAAATAATCCAAAACCTGTAATTGCTGATGTCAAAAGTCTGTTTAACCGTGATGAACTAACAGCACAAGGTTTTACTGTATTCCGTCTTTAACATAAATGAATAAATTGTAGTGAACAACATGAAAAAATTTGCCCTCATTGGTGCTGCAGGATATATCGCACCACGTCACTTAAAAGCAATTAAAGAAACAGGTAATACTTTAGCCGTTGCTATGGATGTGAATGACTCTGTTGGAATTATGGATAGTCATTTTCCTGAAGCCGAGTTTTTTACTGAATTTGAAGAGTTTGAGGCTTATGTAGAAGATCAAAAGCTCAAAGGTGAAAAGCTGGATTATGTTGCGATTTGTTCACCAAACTATCTACATGCACCTCATATGAAATATGCCTTAAAAAATGGCATAGATGTGATTTGTGAAAAACCACTGGTACTTAATTCAGAAGATCTTAATTTATTGTCTGAATATGAAAAACAATATGGCGCAAAAGTAAACTCGATTTTGCAGTTACGCTTACACCCATCCATTATTGCTTTACGTGATAAAGTACAAGCTGCGCCAGCAGATAAAATTTTTGATGTAGATTTAACTTACCTTACGTCGCGGGGTAAGTGGTATTTAAAATCATGGAAAGGTGTTGATAATAAATCGGGTGGTGTAGCAACCAATATAGGTGTGCACTTTTATGACATGCTGCATTTTATTTTTGGTAAAATCTTGAAAAATGAAGTGCATTATCGTGATGAAAAAACAGCATCGGGTTATTTAGAATATGAGCGTGCCCGTGTGCGCTGGTTTTTATCGATTGATGCCAATAATTTACCTGAAAATGCCGTACAGGGCGAGAAACTGACGTATCGTAGTATTACCATTGAAAATGAAGAGCTTGAGTTTTCAGGTGGTTTTACAGATTTACATACCCAAAGCTACCAACGTATTTTGGAAGGTAAAGGCTATGGCGTAGAAGAAAACCGTGCTGCGATTGAAACCGTTGAAGCTATTCGTGTTGTACCTGTAGTTGAGCAGCCAGAAAATCCTCATCCATTATTGGCAAAGGTGAAATCTGTATGAGTTTTTATCAACATGAAAGTGCCATTGTAGATGCGGGTGCACAAATTGGTGAAGGTTCACGAGTCTGGCATTTTGTACATGTATGCGGTGGTGCAAAAATTGGCTGTGGCGTTTCATTGGGACAGAATGTTTTTGTGGGTAATAAGGTCACTATAGGCGACTACTGTAAAGTACAAAATAATGTGTCGGTCTATGACAATGTCACCCTTGAAGAAGGTGTATTTTGTGGGCCGAGCATGGTATTTACCAATGTATATAACCCACGTTCACTCATTGAACGTAAAGATGAATACCGTAATACGCTTGTGAAAAAGGGTGCAACATTGGGTGCTAATTGCACTATTGTTTGCGGTGTCACGATTGGTGAGTATTCATTTGTAGGTGCGGGTGCTGTAGTGAATAAAGATGTACCTGCTTATGCCTTGATGGTTGGTGTACCTGCAAAACAAATTGGCTGGATGAGTGAATTTGGTGAACAATTGGATTTACCGTTAGAGGGTGAAGCACAAGTTGCATGTGAGCATACCGGGGCAATTTACCGGCTGAATGGTAAGGTTGTAACAAAAGAGCAGGCTGCAGCATGATTGAATTTATTGATTTAAAAGCACAGCAATCACGTATTAGAACTGAAATTGATGCCGGTATTCAGCGTGTTTTAGCACATGGTCAGTATATTTTAGGCCCAGAAGTTAAAGAGTTAGAAGAAAAACTTGCTGCTTATGTGGGTGCAAAATACTGTATTACATGTGCAAACGGTACAGATGCCTTGCAAATTGCCCAAATGGCGTTTGGTATAGGGCCAGGTGATGAAGTGATTACTCCAGGTTTTACCTATATTGCAACGGCTGAAACAGTGGCTATATTGGGGGCTACACCTATTTATGTGGATGTAAACCCAAGAACCTACAACTTAGATGTAGAAAAACTAGAAGCAGCTATTACGCCACGTACCAAAGCCATTATTCCAGTAAGTCTGTATGGACAATGTGCTGATTTTGATGCAATTAATGCAATTGCTGCTAAATATAATATTCCAGTGATTGAAGATGCTGCACAAAGTTTTGGTGCGACCTATAAAGGGCGCAAAAGCTGTAATTTAAGTACCGTGGCATGCACTAGCTTTTTCCCAAGTAAGCCTTTAGGTTGTTATGGTGATGGTGGTGCTATTTTTACCAATGATGATGAACTGGCAAAAGTAATTCGTCAGATTGCACGTCATGGGCAAGACCGTCGTTACCATCACATTCGTGTTGGGGTAAACAGTCGTTTAGATACGTTGCAAGCGGCTATCTTGTTGCCAAAACTGGCAATTTTGGACGACGAAATGCACGCACGCCAACGTGTAGCGGAAACTTATACAAAGTTATTCAATGAAGCAGGTATTTTAACCACGCCATTTATTGAAATACATAACCAAAGTGCCTGGGCGCAATATACCATTCAGATTGAAAATCGCAGCGAAGTGCAAGAAAAGTTAAAAGCTCAAGGTATTCCAACTGCTGTACATTATCCAATTCCATTAAATAAACAGCCAGCTGTGGCAGATGCAAATGCAGTGTTGCCTGTAGGGGATGCTGTTGCAGAAAGAGTAATGAGTTTACCGATGCATCCTTATATAAATGAGAATCATCAATCCTTAATTGTCGGGACGTTAAAAGCATGAAGCTCTTAGTCACTGGTGGTGCTGGCTTTATTGGTTCAGCTGTCATCCGCCATATTATTCAAAATACTAACAACCAAGTTTTAAATATAGATAAACTGACATATGCGGGCAACCTAGAGTCGTTAAAAGAAATTGATCAACACTCGAACTATGAGTTCAAACAAATTGATATTTGTGATACCGAGCAAATTACAGCAGCAATAGAAGTGTTTCAACCGAATGCAATTATGCATTTGGCTGCAGAATCGCATGTAGACCGCTCAATTGATGGCCCAGCAGCATTTATTCAAACTAATATTGTGGGAACTTATACTTTACTCGAAGCTGCTCGAAAGTATTGGATGGGGCTTGACGCCAAAGCTCAACAAAATTTTCGTTTTCATCATATTTCAACTGATGAAGTTTATGGTGACCTAGAAGGCACGACCGATTTGTTTACAGAAACAACTTCATACGCGCCAAGTTCTCCCTATTCTGCCTCTAAAGCCAGTTCAGACCATTTAGTCCGTGCTTGGCACAGAACTTATGGCCTGCCTGTTATAGTCACCAACTGCTCAAATAATTATGGACCTTACCATTTTCCTGAGAAATTAATTCCATTGGTGATTCTAAACGCACTGGATGCTAAACCTTTACCTGTGTATGGGAATGGCCAGCAAATTCGGGATTGGTTATTTGTAGAAGATCATGCACGTGCTTTATATAAAGTGGTGACCGAAGGTGTAGTTGGTGAAACCTACAATATTGGTGGTCATAATGAAAAGCAGAATATTGAAGTGGTCAAAACTATTTGTAAAATTTTGGATGAGTTAAAACCACAGGCAAATGGTCAGGCGTATGAATCACTGATTACATTTGTTAAAGACCGCCCTGGGCATGACTTACGCTATGCGATTGATGCCACAAAAATTCAAAAAGAATTAGGTTGGACGCCTGCAGAAACTTTTGAAACTGGAATCCGTAAAACGGTAGAGTGGTATTTAAATAACTTAGACTGGTGCCATCGAGTGCAAGATGGTAGTTACCAACGCGAAAGATTGGGTGTAAATTCATAATGTCAAATACAACAAAAGGTATTATTTTAGCAGGCGGTTCAGGTACACGTTTATATCCGATTACCAAAGGTGTATCTAAGCAATTATTGCCTATTTATGATAAACCCATGGTGTATTACCCGCTTTCGGTGCTGATGCTTGCGGGTATTCGTGAAGTACTCATTATTAGTACTCCTGAAGATATAGAGGGTTTTAAACGTTTATTGGGTGATGGTGCTCAATTTGGAATTCAGCTTGAATATGCCGTCCAACCTAGCCCAGACGGCTTGGCACAGGCTTTTATTATTGGTGAAAGCTTTATTGGGGATAGTAATGTTTGCTTAGTGCTTGGCGATAATATTTTTTATGGTCAAGGTTTTACCCCAATGCTACGTCAAGCCGTCGCCCGTCAAAAAGGTGCAACGGTATTTGGCTACCAAGTGAAAGACCCTGAGCGTTTTGGTGTGGTTGAATTTGATGCGCAAAAACGTGCGATTTCTTTAGAAGAAAAACCTAAACAACCTAAATCTCACTTTGCAGTCACCGGTTTGTATTTTTATGACAATGATGTGATTCAAATTGCTAAACAAGTGAAACCTTCTGAACGTGGAGAATTAGAAATTACCACAGTGAATCAGATGTATTTGGAGCGTGGTGATTTAAATGTGGAATTGCTCGGACGTGGTTTTGCGTGGTTAGATACAGGTACACATTCAAGTTTATTGGAAGCCGCACAATTTGTAGAAACTATTGAAAAGCGTCAGGGTTATAAAGTGGCGTGTTTAGAAGAAATTGCCCTGAATAATGGTTGGCTGAGCAAAGAACAAGTTTTAGAAATCGGTCAAAGCATGAGTAAAAATGATTATGGGCAATATCTAATTTCATTGGTTGAGTGATATGAATTTACATATTTGTACTTATAGTCCGATTATTACTTCTTATCATGGTTTTATAAGAGATGATTTTGCTTACAATGAAAATAAATTTATTTTCCTGGGTAAGTTGGATGAGTGCAAGCTTGATACTGATCATAATACTTTTTGTATAGACGGTCGAATTAAATTTTTTTTGAAATTAATGTTTGAGACCAATCGTGCAGATAAGATCATTTTGCATGGTTTATTTAATATTTATGCGGTGCTATTGCTTGTCTTAAATCCATGGTTACTTAAAAAATGCTATTGGGTAATATGGGGGGGCGATCTATATTCTTTCATGTTCCCTAAAAATAGTCTGAAATATAAATTTAAAGAAATGATAAGAGGTTTTGTTATTAAGCGCATAGGTTTTTTATTAACTTATGTGAAGGGTGATGTTGATTTGGCACGTAGACATTATGGTGCTAGGGGTGAATATATAGAAACAATTGGATATTTAAGCAATGTTATTCCTAGTAACATTCCAGCATCTGAAAATAATAAAAAAAATATCAATATTTTAGTCGGAAATTCTGCTGATCCAACGAATAATCATTTTGATGCTTTAGATAAACTTGCTAAATTTAAAAATGAAGATATTCGGATCCATGT